>JAESFX010000015.1_pt1 | contig 83949 bp, 74 predicted proteins | sample 9269501 | NCBI WGS metagenome assembly JAESFX01 (sample SAMN14515570, study PRJNA621655) | algae metagenome | isolation source: Desmonostoc geniculatum HA4340-LM1 and co-occurring heterotrophs from cave... | place: USA: Maniniholo cave, Kauai, Hawaii | collected 2009-07-28
GCTGCCGCTCGGCTTCGGCGGCTTGACGCGCCAACTCGGCGCGTTCGGCCTCAGCGGCTTGGCGGGCTGCTTCCTCGCGGGCACGGGCTTCGGATGCCTCACGGGCGATCCGCTCGCGCTCTTCCGCCGCGGCGCGCATCTCGGCCAGCTGCCGCTCGGCTTCGGCGGCTTGACGCGCCAACTCGGCGCGTTCGGCCTCAGCGGCTTGGCGGGCTGCTTCCTCGCGGGCACGGGCTTCGGATGCCTCACGGGCGATCCGCTCGCGCTCTTCCGCTGCGGCGCGCATCTCGGCCAGTTGCCGCTCGGCTTCGGCGGCCTGACGGGCCAGCTCGACGCGCTCGGCCTCTGCGGCGAGACGGGCCGCTTCCTCACGGGCGCGAGCCTCAGATGCCTCTCGGGCGATCCGCTCGCGCTCTGCAGCCGCGGCGCGCATTTCCACCAGTTGCCGCTCGGCTTCGGCGGCCTGACGCGCCAGCGCAGCGCGCTCAGCCTCAGCGGCGAGACGGGCCGCTTCCTTGCGGGCGAGGGCTTCGGATTCCTCGCGGGCGATCCGCTCGCGCTCTGCAGCCGCGGCGCGCATTTCCACCAGTTGCCGCTCGGCTTCGGCGGCCTGACGGGCCAGCGCAGCGCGCTCAGCCTGTGCAGCTTGGCGCGCGGCTTCCTTGCGGGCGCCGGCTTCGGATTCCTCGCGAGCAATCCGCTCGCGTTCTTCGGAAACGGCACGCAGTTCGGCCAGTTCCCGCTCGGCCTCGGCCGCCTGACGGGTCAGCTCGGCGCGCTCGGCCTCAGCGGCCTGACGCGCGGCCTCCTCGCGGGCGCGGGCTTCCAGTTCGCGGGTCATCGAGTCGTCGCGCAACTTCTGAAGCTCAATTTCGGCTTCAGCGGCTTTACGCGCTGCCTTGTCTCGCAATGCGGCAGCAACATGCCGCGCATCGGCCCGCCGAGCGTCACTGGCGGCGATGTCGAAGGCATCCAATTCGTCGAAGTGCGAGGCCTCTATAGGATCCCTGTCGTCCAGACCCCCGTCGCCGCCGTGGCCGTCGTCGGGCTGGAGTTCGTCATAGGCCCCATCTTCCCCGTGCGCAGCTTGCTGCTCCTCGACCATATCGAGATAGGACGTGTCGATCATTACGCGAGAGGCGACCGGCGGCAACGACTTGCGCATCCGCTCGGATGTTTCGATGACCGAATTGACGCGTGCGATCAGTCGCGGATTTTTCTTTCGCCAGAATTTTGCTCGCACGGCGTCCCCCGGAACTCGAACATTCGCCTACGAAAAATTATCACAGGAAACTGCTAACCCTACGTCAACGCGCTGTTATCTCTACGATTTGTTATGCTCGGTTGCTACTTCGTCAACGACGCCCCAAATCTGGTACAAGTCCTCGTGCCCCCATTGGCTGTCTCCTTGCTGCAACTCTGCTAGGAGAGGCTCATAAGCCCCCGCCCCGCCCACTGCTGGAGACCATGCAACAGATGCCCCCGACCGTCGCCATTGTCGGACGACCGAACGTCGGAAAATCAACTTTGTTCAACCGCTTGACCGGCAAGCGGAGCGCTCTCGTATCCGACCTTCCCGGCCTTACCCGCGATCGTCGTGAAGGGAAGGCGCTCGTCGGGGGCAATCCCATTCTCCTGGTCGATACGGCCGGCCTCGAGGAAGCGGCGCAGGACAGCATTCCCGCGCGGATGCGCGCCCAAAGCGAGCAGGCCATCGCCTCCGCCGACCTCGTCCTTTTCGTGATCGACGCCCGGAGCGGTATCACACCCGCCGACAGGGCTTTCGCCGCCAGCGCTCGGCGCGTTGCAGAAAAGGTCATCCTCGTGGCCAACAAATGCGAGGGCAAGGCTGGTGCCGGGGGCTTCTACGAGGCTTATGAGCTCGGCCTCGGCGAGCCCGTTGCCATCTCGGCTGAGCACGGCGAGGGGCTGTCCGATCTCGAAACCGAGATCCTCGAAGGGCTAGGACTCGAAGCCAAGCTGATCAGCCGGCGGCGCCGACGGCGTGGCGCCATCGATGACGATGCAGCATCTGATCAGGCGACTGACTTCAGTGAAGACGCCGACGATGAGGCCAGTGCGTCCGAAGACCCTACTCGGCCTATCAAGATCGCGGTCGTCGGGCGGCCGAACGCTGGAAAATCGACGCTCGTGAACACGATCCTCGGCGAAGAACGAATGATTACGGGGCCGGAGCCCGGACTGACCCGCGACTCCATCTCGACCGACCTCGTTTGGAAGGACCGGCGCATCAAGCTGTTCGACACGGCCGGTCTGCGGCGCAAGGCACGCATCTCCGAGCACGCCGAAAAGCTCGCCGCCTCGGATAGCCTGCGCGCCATACGCTTTGCCGAGGTCGTGGTGCTGCTGATCGATGCGGGGCATCCGTTCGAGCAACAAGATCTGGTCATCGGCAACCGCATCGTCGAGGAGGGGCGCGCTCTTGTCATTGCGGTCAACAAGTGGGACGCAGTGGAGGACAAGCAGAAAGCACTGAAAGACATCCGCGAGACGGCCGACGAGAAATTCGCCGATGCGTCCGGTGTTGCGGTGGTGCCGGTCTCGGCGCTTTCGGGACGCGGTGTCGACAAGGTGATGGAGGCAGTGCTCTCTGCCTATGACGTCTGGAACAAGCGCGTTTCCACCGCCGCTCTCAACCGCTGGCTGCAGGAGGCGCTCGATCGGCACACACCGCCGGCATCGAGCGGTCGGCGTATCCGCATCCGCTACGTGACGCAACCGTCCAGCAGGCCACCGACTTTCGTGGCCTTCTGCTCGAAGCCGGGCGATCTCCCCGCCTCCTACATTCGCTACCTCGTCAATAGCTTACGTGAGGCCTTCGATCTCCCCGGCACACCGATCCGCTTCGGTCTGCGCAAAGGCGCCAATCCGTTCGCGAAGGATTAGCCCAAGCCATAGGCGTGTCGCGAGCACAACAATCGCTCGCTCATTTGCAGTGACCCAACTGGTTGCGCTGGCTCCGGCATAACGACCCCAGGTAGTCTTCCTGTGGGTGAGATTCGGCATGATCGGCAGAAGTCGCCATCCATCGCTCGAGCCACCCCTGGGCATGGGACCTTTTCGAAGGGGGCAGCGATGCAGTGGGCCAATCGTTCGGAGCTGAGGATGCGTTCGGCGTGGCTCCTCGTCGGGCTATTGACCAGCGAGCTCGCGACCGCACATCGCGCCGCAGCCCAGTCGTCGACGTACCCACCTGAAGTAGAAACCCAGTGCAAGGAGGACTATCTCCGATACTGCTCGCCCTACGCCTTGGGATCCGACGAATTGCGCAGGTGCATGGAGGCTAAAGGCATGACGCTCTCGTCCCACTGCCAGCAGGCTTTGAAAAACGCCGGCTACGTCAAACCGGACCGCTTCCGCCGAGGCAGCTGATACAGGCGCTGCAGAGCTTGCACGTGCTTCCGACAGTCTTTTACGGGTGTGTGTTCAGCGTGATCGCTTGAGCCTTGCGAGCCCGCGGCGCGCTGCATCCAGCTTCGGGTCGAGGGAGAGCGCCTTTTTGAAGTCGCCGCTTGCCGCGAAGCCCGCTCCGGCTTTCTCCCGTGCCAGACCACGATTGAGCCAGGCCAGAGCAAAACCCGGTTCGCCTGCGATGACAGCGCTGAAATCAGCAATAGCGGCCTCGGTTCGACCGAGGTCGAGTTGGACGTTGCCTCGATTGTAGAGCGCGGCCAGCATTCCCGGCGCGGCCGCAAGTGCCGCATTCAAATCCTCGAGAGCCTTCTCCAGCTCGCCCCTCTGCGCGTGTCCAATGCCCCGGTTCATCAATGCGACAGCCAGCACGTCCGAAGGCGGATCGGCGGCAATTATGACATCACATCCCGCAATCCGGGCAGCCGCGTCGTTGGCTTCGTTGCAGTCTGCAAGGGCATCGGCGCGAGCGGGCGTGACTTCGTGAAGAAGTAATGCACCTAGCAGCGGCAAAATAGTCGCCACTGTGTAAAGCCGATCGAACGCCTGGTGCCGAGTCCGCAAGACCACCGCCTTATGCTCGCATCTGTGCATATAACGCGCCTCAGCCTTTGAGAGGGCCAAGATCGGACCGAAAGATCGCCCGAGCCAACGTCCCAGTCGAACCACGTCCAATAGAAAAATGCTTAACGCATCAATGGTCTGAGTTGGCTTGCGAAGAGCGCCCAACAGGTCTAGAGAGAGAAATGTCTACAAATTAGAGTTCACCTGTTAGCGAGGTGCACACCATGCGCCGAGCCATGCGCGTCATCATCCCTGTCGCCTTGCTCTCGTTTCTCGGCCTCGTCACGCTCGCCTCACAAGGCTTGCTGAAGTTACCTCAATTCGATCTAGCGAGTCTCGTCCGCTCGCCGGAACCGGAGTCATCCGTCGCGAGCGGAGCCACGCCGTCAGGGCCTCGCGTTAACGCGCCTGCTGGTGCCGCGCTTGCTCCGAACTTGGCACCCGCTGCCGGCAATGCAGCGCCCGTCGCATCGCCGGGCAGTTCGGCTGATGCCCCCGATGCGCTTCGGATCGAGTTCGCGCGTATCGATGCCGAGGGCGTATCTGTGCTCGGTGGTCGCGCTCCGGCCGGCAGCCGTGTCTCGATCATCGCCAACGGCGAGGTGGTCACGGTTGTGACAGCATCTGACGACGGCCAGTGGTCGGCAATTATCACCCGTGCATTCGCCGCAGGTCCGCTGGACCTGGCGATCACGTCGGATGCGCCGCGTCTTGCCGGGATCCAGAGCCCCGCTGTGACGCTGGACGTTCCGAAGGGCTCCGGTCGCGTGGAGTTGGCGGCCGCGAACCCAAGCGCACGTCCCATATTGCCCCCGCGGTCTTCTGGCGGTGATAACCGTGCTGTCAACGAGTTCGCGGCGGTGGTGGAGCGCGCACGGGCCAGCGGTGGGCGGAGCGATGGTGCCGCCGGCCGCGAGAGCCCCACTCTGCCGCTGCCGATCACGTTCGTGACCGGGTCGGCCGAGATGACTCCCGAGGGACTGCGCGCCGCCGGTCTGCTCGTCGAATACGTGCGCATCATGCGGCCTGGGTCCATCACGCTGTCAGGTCACGCCGACGAGCGGGGTAGCGACGAGTTCAATCTCGAACTCTCCCGGCACCGCCTCGCCGCCATTGAAAACTTCCTGCGCAAGAACGATTACGCTGGTCGCTTTTCAATGCTCGCCAAAGGCAAATCGGAGCCCTACGCCGGGATTGACCGGAACTCCGTAGCGATCGACCAAGTCTATCAGGCCGATCGTCGGGTCGAGCTTCGACTCGCCGAATAATACGGCTTGGCGCTCGTCCGCGCCGCACCCCGGGTCCGATCAGATCAGTACGGACCCGGCCGTCCCCCGAAAGCGATAAACTGGGTCCTGTCGCCGTCTCAGCTCAGCCAGCGCTTGCGCCGCTTGTAATGTTTGACGTCGCGGTACGATTTCTTGGCGCCGCCTTCGTTGATGCCGAGGTAGAACTCGCGGATGTCCGAGTTGGAGCGTAGTTGCTCCGCTGATCCTTCGAGAACGATCCGGCCATTCTCCATGACGTAGCCGTGATCCGCGACGGTCAACGCCATGTTGGCGTTCTGCTCGACGAGAAGCACGGACAGGTTCTGCTCAGAGACGAGCCGCTTGACGATGCCGAAGATCTCTTCCACCAGCATGGGCGCCAGCCCGAGCGATGGCTCATCCAATAGCACGACCTTGGGGCTTGACATCAGCGCGCGGCCGATCACCAGCATCTGCTGCTCGCCGCCCGACAGGTAGCCTGCGAGCTGATTGCGACGCTCCTTGATGCGCGGGAAATAGCTGAACACGCGCTCGATGCCGTCACGGATCTCGCCCATGTCGCGGACGATGTGTGCGCCGGCGACGAGGTTTTCCTCGCAACTCAGGCTCTCGAAAACGCGCCGCCCCTCGAATACCTGCGCGATGCCGAGCTTCGTCACCTCGAATGGTCGCCGACCGTGGATCGGCGTTCCTTCGAGAGCTATAGAGCCCTTCGTTATATTGCCGCGCTCGGTGAACAGGATGCCTGAGATCGCCTTCAGCGTCGTCGACTTGCCCGCGCCATTGGCTCCGAGCAGCGTCGTGATCCGACCTGCCTTGACGTCAAGCGACACGCCTTTCAGCACAAGCACGACATTGTCGTAGACGACCTCGATATTGTTCACCGCCAGCATCGTGACCGCCGAGGGTGCTACGGCAGATTGCGCGGGTGCGTCTTGCATCTAGGCATCCAGCTTTGGCTGTCGTTTCAAGCGCGAAGATTGGCGCGCGTGGCGAGCGCCCAAAGGACTCACCCGCCACGCGCACCCGGCTTACTTCTTGTTTTCTTCCTCGACGTGTTTCAGCACTTCCTTGCGGTAGCCCTGAAACCAGTCCTGGGTCTTGACGAACTTCCCACCCTTGATCGACCAGATCTGAACCCAGCCGCCACCTTCGTGATCCTCGGGTGTCAGAGCCAGTGGCGGCGCCAACCCATCGAGTGATGGATCAAGTCCTTTGACCTGCTCGAAACCCTTACGCAGATCCTCGCCATTCGGCTTGCCACCACCTTTGGCCTTGATCGCATTGGCGATCGCCGCCGCGTGCACCGCGCCCTGGTAAACGCCACGGTTGAATGTCACCGTGCTCTCAAACTCCTTGCCGAGCGTTTTGCCTTCGGCCTTGAGCATATCTTTGATTTCATTGATTACCTTGAAGTCGCCGCCGACGCCGGCGTACTGGATGGTGTGGTAGCCCTCGGAAATGCCGTACCCGCCCGCCGCGATGATGTCGGCCTCGGCGCCGGCCCAAACCAACCCCACGACCTTGGACAATGGGAAGCCTTTGCCTTTCAACTCCTTGATCATCACCGACGGCGCACGGCCGAACAGGTGGGCGATCACGAAGTCCGGCTTGAACCTGCCCGTCACGTCGAGAATCTGCGCGCCCATTTCGATACCGGGCGACGGTACGCCGAAGGTCCGCATCTGGAACCCTTCGGACTTGGCGAGTTCCTCGAGGAGCGGCAACGGCTCGCGGCCGGCCGGATTGTCGAAGAACATGTAGGCGATTTTCTTGTCCTTCAACGAACCGCCCAACTGCCTCTTTGCGAATTCCACTGCGCCACCCGTCTGCGACCAGTAAGTCGCCGCGATCGGGAACACATAAGGGTACTTCTTGCCGTCTGCCGCCGCAGAGGAGCCGATGCCAGGCGACGTCACCGGCATCTTGTCTTCTTCGAACTTCTTCAAAAGGGCGAGCAACTGCGGCGTCCCGAAGGCGCTCGTCATGATCGCGCCCTCCTTCTTGAATCGCTCATGCGACTCGATCGCCGGGGGAACTTTGTATTCGTGGTCGATCTCGAGGACTTTGATCTTGTAGCCCTCGATGCCGCCGCGTTTGTTTACCAGCGCCATGTAGTGGTGATAGGCGGGGCACAGGACGTTGCCGACGATCTGGGTCGGCCCCGTACGATCGCATTGAGCACCGATGACGATTTCCTTGTCCTGGGCAAGCGCCGGTCCGGACGCGAGGATTGATCCCGCCAGTGCGCCAGCGCGCAACCAAGCCGTTGTCTGTCTTGTCATGCCGTTCCTCCGCAGAGCTCCCTTTTGCATTTTTTTCTGGCTCGAACCCGGTCAATAAGAAAATGGCCAGACCCTGAAGTAGTTTCTTGTGTTTCGCCAAAGTCGCGCAAGGCCCTCCGGCTCGACGACGAGGAAAAAGATAATGAGGCCGCCGAAAATGATCAGACGCATGCTGGCCGCGACAGCCGAAAGCGCAGCAGGGTCCCAAATGTAGCCGCCAAACGTCTCGACCAATATGCGAATGACAACGGGCAGCGCAGTGACGAATATCGCGCCCAAGACCGACCCCAAAACCGACCCCAGTCCGCCGATGATGACCATGGCGAGATAGTCGATCGAAACCACGATCTGGAACGCCTCATACGTGGCGATGCCGAAGTAGTAGGTGTAAAGAACACCGCACACGCCGGCATAGAACGACGAAATGGCGAATGCGATCAGCTTGTACCGGAAGATGTTGATGCCGATGATCTCGGCGGCGATGTCCTGGTCGCGGATGGCGATGAAAGCCCTGCCAATACGGCTGCGCACCAAGTTCATGGTCGCCACGATGGCGACGAGTGCAAAGAACAACGTGAAATAATAAAGGTCCTTCTGGGACTTCAGCTCGTATCCGGCGATGGTCGGGCGCGCCACTTCGATGGCGGCCGCGGCTCCTCCGGAAATGGCCGGTGTGTGATTGATGATCCACTCGATGATCAGCTGGCTCGCGAGGGTCGCGATGGCGAGATAAGTACCTTTGATGCGCAGCGACGGCATACCGACGATGACGCCGATAAAAGCTGCCATCAACCCACCGGCCGGCAAAGTAATCCAGAACGGCAACCCGAGCTTCACCGCCAGATTGGCCGCCGTATAGGCACCAACCGACATGAACGCAGCGTGGCCGATAGAAATCTGTCCCGTGTATCCGACGAGGATATTGAGTCCGAGCGCGCCGACGATCGCAATAAAGATCAGATTGAAAATCGAAAGGTAATACTCGTGCAACACCACAGGCACGACCGCTATGACCAGGACGAGAAGCACGCGCATGCTCCACCGTGTGATCGGCAGCGGAAACAGCGCCATGTCCTCGGCGTAGGTCGTTTTGAACGTTCCGGCTTCGCGGTAGAACACGTTGGCACTTCCCTTCCAAAAGGTATGGCGCCTCAGATGCGCTCGATCTTGTGCTTTCCGAACAGCCCATAAGGCCTGAACATCAGCGCGATTATCATCACGACGTAGGGTGCGAAGTCTTTGGTGCCGCCACCGACGATCGGATCGAGGTAGCCCGCCGCTACGCTTTCGACGACGCCGATTATGAGCCCGCCAACGACGGCACCAATGATGGAATCGAGCCCACCTAGGATCACAACCGGAAACACTTTCAGCCCGACCAGCGCCAGCTGCGTATCAACCCCGAGCATCGAGCCCCAGATGATTCCGCCGAGCGCTGCGACGATACCGGCCATGGCCCAGGCGATCGCAAAGTAGCGTTCCACATTTATGCCCATCGCCATGGCAACCTGCTGGTTGTCAGCGACCGCTCGCATGGCGACACCCATGCGGCTTCTCATGAAAAAGTAGGTAAAGCCGCCCAGGCAAACAGCCGATACCACCAGTCCGAGCACCTGGATCTGCGCGAGTGAGGTGCCGAGAAACTTCACCGGCTCGTCCCCGATCGGAAGCGGAATGGTCAGCGTCTGCGACCCGATCGTGATCGGCGGCAGCCCCCGTAACATCGCTGCAAGGCCGATGGTCGCCATGATGACCGCCACAACCGGGCGGCCCAGCAACGGCCGCAAGACGACGCGCTCCAGGGCGAAGCTGAAGACGATCATCGCGATGATAGCCAGGGGAATGGCCATCCACAGCGGCACGCTTGCGGCCAGCATTCCGGCGCAAATGAAGCCGGCCAGCATCACGAATTCGCCCTGGGCGAAGTTGATTGCGTCCGTGGCCTTGTAGACAAGCACGAAGCCGAGCGCGATCAGCGAGTACATCATGCCGATCGAAAGGCCGCTCACGATCAGAGAGAAGAGAAACTCGAACTCTTCCTGCATTCCCGTCTCCTCAGGCCGCCTTCTGCGCCGGACCGGCGGCTGGCACGTCGTGGATGGCGATCGTTGCATCGAGCGTCGACTTGCGCCCGTCCTCGAAGGTGATCTCCATCGACACGGCCGCGCTGTCCTTGCCCCCATAGAAGGCGTCGATCACGGGCTTGTACTTTTCCGCGACGTAGCCGCGCCGAACCTTCCGGGTGCGCGTCACCTCGTTGTCATCGGCATCGAGTTCTTTGTTGAGCAACAGGACGCGACGAACACGCGTCGCTTCCGGCAATGTCGCGTTGATCTTGGCCGCCTCCTCCACGATCAGGCCGGCCACCTCGGGCTTACGGGCCAGATCCATAAAGCTCGTGTAAGCGAGGCCCCTTCGCTCGGCCCAATTCCCGACCGTCTGCATATCGATGGCGATCATGGCGGACACGAAACCCATGCCGTCGCCAAAAGCCACCGCCTCACGGATGAAGGGCGAGAACTTCAACTTGTTCTCGATGAACTGCGGCGCGAACGGAGTCCCGTCGACGAGCCTCCCCACGTCCTTGGCGCGATCGATGATGGCGAGCTGGCCTTGCGGAGAGATGACGGCGGCATCGCCTGTTCGCAGCCAGCCGTCACGGGTCATCGTCTCGGCCGTCACGTCGTCCTGCTTGTAGTAGCCGACGAACACGCCAGGGCCCTTGACCTGCAATTCGCCGTTTTCCGCGATGCGGAATTCGAGACCGGGCACCGGCTCGCCTACCGTATTGGGGTCGACGTTACCGTCGCGCTGGAAAGCGACGAGAGCCGAGGCTTCGGTCTGCCCGTACACCTGCTTCAGATTAATACCGATCGAACGGAAGAAGCGGAAGGTATCGGGGCCGAGCGGCGCGCCGCCTGTTACTGCCCATCGCGTCAAGCGGAAGCCCAGCAAATCGCGAATGGGCCCATAGACCAGCCACTCCCCGATCGCGTATCCGAGACGTGTCCCCAGCGGCACCGGCTTGCCGTCCTGCAGGAGCAGTTCCCGCTTTTCTGCCACTGCCATGAAATGCGAGAAGATGCGGCTCTTCAAGGCCGACGAGTCCGAGGCGCGGACCTGTACCTGCGTGAGAAGCGTCTCCCAGATCCGCGGCGGCGCCAATACGATCGTCGGTCCCAGCTCGCGCAAATCCCGCTGCACCGTCTCCGGGCTCTCCGGGCAATTCACCGTAGCTCCCGCAACCAGCGCGACAGCCAGCGAGTACATGGCGTCGCCGACCCAGGCCATCGGCAGGAACGCGAGCCAGTTATCGCCCCGCTCGACCCGCTCGCCTTTGATGTAGTTCTCTGCGGTGCCGATCATATTGCGATGGGAGAGAAGCGCGCCCTTCGGACGTCCGGTGGTGCCGGATGTGTAGGCGATCATCGCGACGTCATCGGCCCCGCCGAGGGCCAGCTCGCGCTCGAATATGGCCGCGCCGCCATCCACCTTACGGCCTGCCGCGAGTACCTCCTGGAGCGACTTCAAGATCGGCTCGTCGGAGCCGTCGAGTCCGCGCGGGTCCTCGTAGACGATCCACTTCAAGTTCGGGAGCTGGTCCCGCAGAGACAAGATCTTATCGACCTGCTCCTGGTCCTCGGCGACGATCACCGAGACCTCGGCATGATTGAGAACGTAGACCAGCTCGGTCGCGATCGCGTCCTGGTAGACCGGAATCGCGATCCCGCCCGACGCCTGGGCGGCGAGTTGCGCGAGATAGAGCGCCGGCCTGTTGTCGCCGACGACCGCTAGCTTGTCGCCTCGGCCGAAGCCCAACGTCCTAAGCCCCAGGGACAAGTCCTGCAGGTAGGCTGCCGCATCGCCCCAGGACAAGGTCTGCCAAATGCCGCGGTTCTTCTCGCGCATCGCCGGTTCGGCGCCGAAACTGCGAGCATTGCGCACGACGAGTTTCGGGAGTGTCGAGGTTTCGGGCGCGTCCAAGAGGCTCATCATTCGCTTTCCCGCTTGGTGCCGAGGTAGGCGGCGATGACCGCCGGGTCGCGCTGCACCTCGGCGGGTGTGCCTTCGGCGATCTTCCGACCGCGGTCGAGCACCACGACGTGGTCCGAGATATCCATGACGACGCCCATGTCGTGTTCGATCAAGACGACCGTGACGCCACGCTCCCCGTTCACGTCGAGGATGTAGCGGGCCATATCCTCCTTCTCTTCCTGGTTCATGCCGCCCATCGGCTCGTCGAGCAGCAAGAGCTTCGGCTCGAGCGCCAGGGCGCGGCCCAGCTCGACGCGCTTCCTAAGGCCGTAGGCCAATGCGGCGGTCTGCTGCTTGCGCAGGTCCTCGAGTTTGAGGAACTCGATCAGCTCCTCACACACCTGCCGGTTCGCGATTTCCTCGCGCTGCGCCGGTCCCCAGTAGAGAAGGCTCGAGAGCACGCCTGATCGCATGCGCACGTGACGACCGAGCATGAGATTGTCGAGAACGGTCAGCCCGGAGAACAGCGCGATGTTCTGGAAGGTGCGCGCGACACCGAGGGCCGCAATCTCGTAAGGTCTCAGCGCCGTGATGTCGCGTCCCTGAAAGACGACGCGGCCGGTGTCGGGCTTATAGAAGCCCGAAATCATGTTGATCAGTGAAGTTTTGCCGGCGCCGTTGGGTCCGATGACCGAAACGATCTTGCCCTTCGGTACGTTCATCGACACGCCAGCCGAAGCAACGACGCCGCCGAACCGCTTGGCAACGCCGTCGACGGCGAGGTCGATGGCGGAGGATACGTCGGCTCCCACCATGGCTTCGCTCATGAGCGGCCACCGCCGTGCGCGACGTTGGACGACGGATCGCGCGAAGCAAGCAAACGCGATCGCTCTGCTGCGCGCATCCGCACGCGCAGTCTTGGATCAACCCGCAAGGTGCATTCCTCCCGAAACGAGCCGGTAGACCCGGCTTTCATCGTTTTCGCCGTTGCCTCACAGGCGGCAACTTCGCGGGACCTCCCCGGTCACCTCGACGCCATTTCCGCCCTGTAGCCTGTCCCAAATACGTGCCTTGCAACACGGCAGCTGAGGCAGGCTACACTGAACAACTATCTAGGTACTTTCGCAGTGGCCGATGTTTCTTGTCAAGCCGCCACCCGTTCAATCACACGCTCAGCCCCAGAGCGCGGCGCAGCGACTGATGGTAGTGGATCATCGCCGGCTCATTGCGGCCCAGCACCGTATGATCCTGTGCTCCCGACGTGAACCCGATCTGCATCGTGCGGCCAGCTGGAAAGTCCTCGCCGAGCACGACCTGCATCAACAGATCGAGGTTTGCCTTCCAGTGCCGTTCCTCGTCGGAGTTGGCTACGGGCTTGGGAATATAGAAGGACGTTTCCATGACCGCTCGATCTGGACGACCCTCGGCGGGAAATACCCGATGAATCTCGAGATGGTCGCCCTGCGCAACGAACAGCGTGTTCGGGAACAGGCAATAGACGGTGGCCGAGTTCCACATCAGATCCCACTCGCTCTCGGGAAGTCCGCGCAATCGCTCGATCTTACGGCGCGGAAAGACGATGCGGCCGTTGGCTCCGAATGCCTCGAAGTCGGCGACGTTACCGATCAAAATCGACGTCAAGCTGTCCTTGTGAAGGAAGCCGATATGGTAGCTCTCGAGGAACGTATCCACGAGCAGCTTCCAGTTCATCGTCTCGGGAACGAGCCGCTTCCCGTAGAGGTGATAGGTCTGCGCGCCGTAGGATGCGAGTTCGGGCCCTAGGCCGCCTAGCCAAGGCTCGATGTCCAACCCCGTGGAGCCATCCGCGGCCGGCGCCGGCATAACCCAGACGAGGCCATGCCGCTCGGCCAGTGGTAGGGCAGTCAAACCCGGCCGCTCTGCCCTGACGCCCTCGAAAGCCCTTTCGTCTGGAATTCCGCGCAACTGCCCATCCAGCCCATACGTCCAGGCGTGATACGGGCACGAGAAGACACTGCCGTGCCCGCAACCCTGTGCGACCTTCGCTCCCCGATGACGGCAGACGTTGAGGAAAGCCCGCAGTTTCCCGTCCCCGCCGCGAGCGATCAGGACCGGGACGCCGGCCAGGTCATCAGTTCGCCAATCGCCGGGGCTCGGCCAGTCGCATGAGAGGCCCATCAAGAGCGGGTGACGCCGAAACAGGACGTCGGTCTCGGACTTCAGGTGATCGGGCGAATGGTAGACGGAGACATCGTTCTTCCACGGCTGCTCGGCCATCGCCGTGGTGCCGGCATCGATGTAGCCCAGAATTCTACGGATGACGGGAACGCCCAGCGCTCGATCCATCTGCTTCTCCTGCCTCCCGCTTGGCCGCTCTGCGTCGGCACCGTCAGGATGCTAGCGAGATCGCAAGGCGAACGCCATGCGGCTGCGTCAGGAGGTTTCGGTCCATGCCCGGCGGTTTGGACTGAACGCCTACTGCGCGGGATGGATGAGCTTGGCAATCAGACCTATGGCCGGCTCCTCGGTCAGGCAGGAGGCCTCATGAAGAGGCAACTCGCCATGGTATGACTGCTCCTGGGCGATCGCGAGGAGACTCGGCGCGCTCACCAACTCTGGTTCCGCTATGGTCTCGTACGTCAGCAATGCCGGACCTTTTGCCAACGCGTTCGACAGGCACCAGCGATGTTCCATCGATGCGATTGCAGCGCTGTCCCCCGCGAAACGCATGGATTGTGGATCGGCAGACAACGCGTCGTCCGGCAGAGCAGTCACAACTGGGCTCGCATTTTGGGAAATGGGCTCGGGCGGTGACACCGGCTTCATTGGCGCCAGGCTTGCCAGGACAAAGCGCGGACGCCCGTTGTCGGCGACGGCTGGCACCGCACGCGACACTTGCCGCGGCTTCTCGATCAGCGGTGGGGGTGCCGAAGGCTCAGAATTCGGGACTGTCTGACGGGACGGAGGCGTGGGCTTGACCGCTGCTGTCACAGCACGGGGGGCCTCAGCTGCAGGTTTCTGCCGGGGCTCCGGCTGGGACTCGGTAGCCGCTGGCGTTAATGGCGGCGCTGTGCGTGGCAACAGGCCGAGACCAGAAGCGGTGACGCCGTCGAAAGCTGGCGGTCCCGGCTCGATCATCGCCGTTCCCGTCTGGCCCTCATCACTGCGCCAAACGATCTTGGTGCCGTCCTGGCGCAAGGTCAGGCACGTCGTCTCGCCCGACAGCCATTTGAACCACTTCTGGCAGAGTTTTCCGCCTTTGACCTGCCAGCGTCCACGGTCTTTCACGGCCCCAAGATAGACGCCGAGCGCCGTTCCGGTCGTACCGGTCATCATGCCATTGGCGCCGTAGTTGACCGTGATCGGAAGCCCGAGGGGGGTCTCGATGGTCACAGTCTTGCCGCCGACCGCGGCTTTGAGCTCCTCGTCGCCGAGCTGTGCGGCAGAGGCCCCTTGGGCTCCGACGCCCGCTACGAGCAGCGCTCCGATCAACGTCTTGTGCCGCATGACACGCTCTACCCCAGTCCGATCGCATCCGGCCGCTCCCCGACTTCTGTCGATACGGGTGGGCGGAGGCCGGATTGCGACGCGATTTTGGCTGCAGCAGGGCAATCGGCCCCGGCACCCCACTCGCGACAGCAAAGTCTGAAGGAAATTGGTTGATATCGCGTAAACGGCCGACCACGGCCATTTACGGTTTCCCGCGCGCCGCGTGTCCGACGGCAGCTAGAGCCGCCGCGGTCGCCTCTCCGACGGCATGCGTCAAGCGACCGCCGTAACCCTTGCGCATCGCGCCTGCCGCGAAGAGGCCCGATGCGGAGGTTGCGAACGAGGCGTCGGTCAAGACATGGCCGTCGGTGTCCCGGGCGATCTGTTCCGGGAGCCACTGGGAGGCCGGTGACAGGCCGACGTAGACGAAGAGGGCCGCACACCCGAGTTCCTCCGCTTCGCCGGTTGCTCGGTCGCGTAGCCTGACCCCAGTAACACTGTCGCCGCCCAAGACCTCGACAATCTCGGCTTCCCACCGAAACGAGATGCGCTCGCTGTCGGCTGCCCGATCGATCAATGACCGTCGCGCCTTCAGTGTCTCCCCGCGCGTCACTATCGTCACCTGCGCTGCAAACTTCGCGAGATGCAGCGCCTCCTGCAAAGCGCTATCGCCACCACCGACCACAACAACCTCGCTACCGCGATAGAGGCTGCCATTGCACCAGGCGCATTGCGACACGCCCTTGTCCATGAGCCGCGCGGCTCCTGGCACGTCGATCATGCGGAGCCGTGCGCCGGTTGCAGCGACGACGCTGCGCACCTCACGAGCACCTGCATCCGTCGACAGCCGCCATCGTGGTCCTGCCGCTTCGAGGCGCACCACATCCTCCGAGACGACCTCGACGCCAAGCTTTTCGTTCTCCTCCGTGAGGCGCAAGGCCACATCGAGAGCCGCCACCGGTCCGGCCGCAGGAAATCCCTCGAGCTCACCGACGTTGGCGACAAGGCCGCCGGGCACGCCTGCCCCGATGAAATGCACGACCGAGGCGCCCTCGACCGCGGCATGATGCGCGGCCGTGAGCCCGGTGATCCCACCGCCGACCACAGCCACGTCGACCTTGCCCGTCATGATGCGATCTCTCCTTCACGCGTCTCGGCATGGAGCTGTTCCCAGGCCCGCGGCAATTGGATCCGTCGCGTGATGCGGGCCGGCGGGAAGCCCCATGACGGGCAATAAACGTGCTGGGCGATCGGAATATCGCCGCCAGCCACCACGATGGTGATGTCGTCCGGACCTGCCGTCGGTGCGACCGCGCCCTCCGCGGCAGAGGCGTGAACCCACGGCGCCCAGCGCTCGGGTGACTCGACGGTTCGATAGAGCCAAGACGCCCGCCACTGCTCCGCCGGCCAGCGTCCGTGCTGCCAGAGCCAGGTTGCCGCGTCGGCTTTGGTCATATTGCTGCGCGACAGTGCCGCTGCCGTTGCCGGAGAGACCAGCACCGTCGCGATGCCATTCCAGAGGATCTGGAACGCCGACGCCGCCGACCCCATAACGCTGGCGATCTCCGCAAGACCACCCGTCACGTTGATCGCCGTCTCGGCACGCAACAGCGTCACGGCGCTCGTCTCTCTGGAAAGGCCCTGCTGTACGTGTAGCGGCTCCCACGGGCTCTGCGCCTCGTTCTCGGCGATACACATGGTGTAGCGCCCGGCGTGTCCGAGACCGGCGAACGAGACAGCACCCGGCCATCCTCCACCGAGATTGTTGAGTACGAGACGCAGCGCGCGGCCGATCGAGGCGTTCGCACGCCAGCCGGGTCCGAGCGCGCCGAACGAGCCGTTGATATCGAGCTGACCGGCGATCGGGCCGTTGACCACGATCAATGGTGCAGCGTTCTCGTCCGTCGTTTGCAAGCCCCGCAGGTTGAACGCCGGATCGAGCACCGCTTCGACCGCCGCAACGACCACCGGAAAATAGTCCGCCCGGCAGCCGGCCATGACGGCGTTCGCAGCGACCTTCTCGATCGTCGCCAGACCTTTCAACGGCTCGACCTCACCCAGCAGATCGGTTGGTTTGCGATCCGTAAAGGCGAGCATATCTCGCACACGTGCCGTAGTCGGGGGCACGATCGGCAACCCATCGCTCCAGCCGCGCGCGTGGTAGAGCCGTTGAACTCGCTCAGCACTGTCGGCCCCCCCGATCATCTCAACGCGTTGGCGTGGGAAGCGGGCCGCGAGTGGTGTCCGCGAGAAAAGGCCGCTTTCGACCGCCCGATCGTGGAGTGTATCGTCGATCCAGCCGCCGGCTGCCGTCTCGCCGGCAGGGATCACAAGCCAGAGGGTGTCGCTGCTGCCCGCCATGCCGCCTAGGCCTGCGCTTTCCTGAGCTTCTGCCGCCAGCCGTCCGGCAACGCGATCGGCTTCGTGGTGGGGAAACCGAGCATGCCGTTATGCACCAGCAGATGACAGTTCGAGCGCATGGGATCACCCGCTACCGCGATCATGATGTGCTCGGGCTCAGTGACGACGGGCACCAGCCTGTCGGGATCTTTTCCGGCGAACACCTTGGGGGCCTTGCCTAGTCGCACCCAGTCATTGAGCGTCCGCTTGCCGGGGACAAGATTGGTCCACCCCCAGAGATACTTTTCGAACTGATGCGCGGGCATGCGCGCCTGCTCGAACAAGGCCTGCTGGAGATCGGCCTTGCTGAGCCCAGACCGTGCAATCGCCTCGGCGATCAGCGGCGAGAGGATCAGCAGCGGGCGGTACGTGCCTGTGGCCAGCCCGACCGTGAAAATCACCTCCCAGGTGGTATGCGTGACGATGGACTTTGCCAGATACGGCACAAGCTTCTCGGCTGAATCGCCGAACACTGAGACGACCGCGTTGCTTCCAGTGAAGCGCGAGATGGTGACGGCCCCGTGCTTCGCATCCGGCTGCCCCATGTCGGCGGCGATGCTCGGCCAGCCCATCTTCGCCAGGCTGTCCTCGTTCTCGGCAAGCACCACCCGCCACGTGTTGCCGAACGTGCCCTTGTCGTTCTGGTGCAGCATGAAGCCGGCTACATTGCGTTGATAGAGCCGCCAAAACCGCCCGATGGACGTGTTCGGCTGGAAGCCATCACGCAGCGCGCCCTGCTCGCAGTTGAAGCCCAGCTCCTTGATCAGCGGGCCGTTGAGGATGAGCAGCGTATCGGCCCCCGGCGTATTGCCCGAATGCTCAACGCCGTAGCCCGGATCCGCCATCGCCTCGACGGCCGCAATCAGGATCGGCATGTACTCCGGCCGGCAGCCTGCCATCACGCCGTTGACCGCGACGTTCCAAACGGTCGCCTTTCGATTGTCAGGCAACAAGGTTCCGATGACGGCGTCGGGATCGCGATCGGTGAAGGACAGGAACTCGGCGATCTTGTCCTTGGTCGGCGGAACGATGGGGAGCCCGTCGGACCAGCCGTTCTCGAGGAACAGGCGATTGACGTCCTCGAACGAGCCTTCGAGCACGATCTCCTTCGGATCGGGATCGCGGACGGCCGAGACCGTGGCCGCCTCGCCGGTGAGATTGCTCACCACGAGATCGACAGTCACCTCGAGCACATTCTTCCTGAGATCGGCCTCGGTCTGCACGTCGACGTGGCCCGGAACGGTGGCGAGCGGCAAGTTCGGGTACCCGAGCCCGACCGACGTGGTCTTGGCCTGTCCGAGAAACCCCTCGCAGCAGAGCGACGAGGTGGGGACACCGGCGGCTTCGGCAATGGCGCTGACCCGCAACACGGCGGGTGTGCAAGAGCCTCAACAGCCCATGCCGGAGACGACCGCGTCCACCTTCAATGCCTTGAGCTTGGCCGGCAGCTCCGCGAGCACCTTGTGCTCCTCATCGCCGTGGGTCGAGCCGAATTCCTCCCAGCCGATGAACCGCATGCCCGGATAGCGCCGACCCAGCTCCTCGGAGAGCGTCGGCCAGATCTCGTCGCCGCGGAACAGGTAGTCCCAGAGGAAAGCCACCGTCTTTCCTTCGAGCGAGGTGAGCCGCGGCGCTAGCGCCTTGACCTCGACCGACCGGGCGCTGCGCGGCCAAACCACGGCATAGGTTGTAGACATCTCGTTGCTCCGTCTGATGGTCGCGATTGCGTCGCCGGCGGGGACGCGTGTTCAGGCTTTGCGCGCCGCTACCGGGCGGTCCCGCAGGATCTCGTCGTTGTGCTGGCCGAGCGTCGGCGCGGCTGTGCGCACGGCGCCCGGCGTCTCGGACAGCTTCACCGTGACGCCCAACGTGTTGAACGTGCCCGCGCGGGCGTGCTCGGTCGGCACGTACATGTCGCGCGCGAGAATGTGCGGATCAGTGAGCACCTCGTCGTAGTTGAGCACCGGGCCGCAAGGAATTCCCGCTGCTTCCATCGCCGCCAGCCAATGCGCCTTGGGCTTTGTGCGCATCACGGCTTCGATCATCGCGATCAGCACCGTGTTGTTGGCGACCCGGTCAGCATTGGTGCGAAAGCGGGGATCGTCCTTCAGTTCCGGCTTTCCGATGATATCCGCGAAGCGCTCCCAGAAATTCTGCTGCGCCGCGCCGATCGTCATGTAGCCATCAGAGGCCGCGATGCATTGATAGGGCGCGCTGCCTCGATGGGCCTGACCGATCCTCTCCGGTCGCGTGCCGAGCGCCGAGTAGTGCGCAGCTTCGTAGACACCGAACGAGGTTGCCGCTTCCAACAGCGAGGTCTCCACGATCTGCCCGCGGCCTGTGCGATGGCGCGCTTCGACAGCGGCCAGGATGCCGAACGCGAGGAACATGCCCGCCGCCACGTCGGAGATCGCGATCGGCAACCGATGCGGCGGCCCATCGGGCGGGCCGCACGTGCTCATCAGGCCCGACATGCCTTGCGTCATCAAATCGAAGCCGCCGCGGCTCGCATAGGGGCCGGTCTGGCCGAAGCCCGAGATCGCCGCATAAATCAGCCGCGGATTACGGGCCTTCAGCACCTCGTAGCCGAGGCCGAGGCGATCGAGTGTGCCGGGCCGAAAATTCTCGATGAGAACGTCGGCGCTGTCTGCCATGTCGAGCAGCCGCGCGCGATCGCCCTCATCCTTAAGATCCAATTCCAGAGAGCGCTTGTTGCGGTTCCAGATCATGAACGGCGCGCTCTCGCCTTCGACGAACGGCGGCATGCGGCGCGCGTCATCGCCCTTGCCCTTCCGCTCGATCTTGATCACGTCGGCGCCATGGTCGGCCAGCATCATGGCCGCGTATGGCCCAGACAGCAGGCTCGTCAGGTCGAGAACGACGAGCCCCTCGAGTGCGCCCGGCATGCTGCTGCTCCTCTGATGCAGGCTAAGAACGCCCATTCTTGACCGACGGCCGCCCAACGGCAACACGACGTTGACCTCTGCCGTCACCACCGCCGAGTTGCGCCGAGACGCGCGATGCGGCGGCACTCAAGGCGGCGCCGAACTCGCCAGCGCCCGTCCGACGCATCTGATCGCTGAGTCCCACGGCCACCAATGCGTGCGTCATCCAACCGTCGATGCCGATGACCGGTGCCGCGACGATCGAAACGCCGTGGATGTAATTGCCCTTGTCCACCCCAAACCCGGCGCGCCGCGTCGAGGCGACTTCCGCCTGCCAGTCCTCGTAGCTCGGCGCGTCGTCCCAGCGAAGAGCCCGGAACGCGCGCTCAATATCGGCTTCAGTGTGATTGCCGAAGGCCGCAAGGCATCGCCCCGTCGCGCTGATCAGGGCCGGAAAGCGGCTGCCGACGTCGACATGCAGCCGGAACGCGACCTCCGACCGGGAAATCGCGACGACGATCATATGCTGCAAACCGAAGACGCGAACGCCGATGGCCGTCACGCCGAGCGATGCGGACAATCCGTCGAGTTCCGCCTGGGCGATACGTGCGAAGCTGTCCTGGCGCAATGCGCTCCGCGCGAGCGTCAACACGCCCGCATCGAGCACATAGCGCTTCGTCACGGGATCGACAGCGACCATTTCCTCGGTCACGAGCGCACGCAGGATGTGGAGGCACGTGCTGGGCACGATGTCGAGTTCGCGCGCGATGGCATTGACGCCCAACGGCTCGCGACTACGGGCCAGAAGTCTCAGAATCGCGAGACTGCGCGTCACGGCGGGAACTGCACGAGCTGCGGCGTCGACCGCAACCGCCGCGCTTTCGCCATCCTCTCGCACAAGCAGTGCCGATCGCTTCGCCATGTTGCACGGATACAATAACTATTGTACCTGGACAATAGATCTCTCAACCTGGGATCGGCGGGACGAGACGCACAATCAGGGACCGGACCGGTGAAGCTGACCGAGTATTCGACCTACGCAGACGCCCAGCGTCACTTCTCGACCGCGAAGCTGTGGGAGCTGTTCGACGGCTCGCGCGAACGCCTGAACCTCGCCCACGAGTGCGTCGATCGCCATGCCACGTCGCCCGATCGCGTCGCCGTCCGCATCGCCTTCGCGGACGGGCATGACGAGCACATCACGTTCGAGCGCCTGAAGGTCCTCTCTGCTCGTGTCGCGCATTTCCTGCAGTCACGTGGGGTTCTGCCGGGTGACCGGGTTGCCATCATGCTGGAGCCGTCCCTCGCGTTCTATGCGGGCCTGTTCGGTGCCATCAAAGCGGGCGCCATCGCGGTGCCGCTGTTCACGCTTTTCGGGCCTGACGGACTGCGGCTCAGGATCGACGACTGCACGCCAAAGGTGCTGCTGACCAATTCCGAGAAAGCCCCCATTGCCGAGGGTATGACGGGCCTCGACGTCGTCATCGCAGACGATGCGTTCCTGGCCTCGCTGGAGAGCTTCCCGGCGAAGTTCGCCTGGGAGTCGAAGTCGGACGACCTCGCCTGCTTCCAGTATACCTCCGGCACCACCCGCGAGCTGCCCGAGGCGGTGCGTCATACGCATCGCGCGATCGTCATCGTCATGATTGCGGCGCTCTATGGTACCGGCGTCCGGCCCGGAGAGGAGTTCTTCTGTCCATCGTCACCCGCCTGGGGACATGGTCTCTGGCACGGCACGCTTGCGCCGCTGGCCCTCGGCCTCACCATCGGCGCCTATTCCGGCCGCTTCGACGCCGACCGCCTGATGCGCGCTTTGCAGGACTTCCGCGTCACCAACTTGTCCGCCGCCGCCACGCACTATCGCATGATGCGTAACGCGGGCACGGCCTCTCGCTACGCGTTCCACCTGAAAAAGCTCACCTTCACGGGCGAGCCGATGGACAGCGAGACCGCCGCGTTTGCGCAACGAACGTTCGGCGGGCTGCCGGCGAGCTTCTACGGCACAACGGAGGTCGGCGTCGTGCTCGCCAGTTATCCCGGCGCCGCGGACCTGCCCGTGAGAGCCGGCGCGCTCGGCAAGCCGCTGCCGGGCGGGCGTGTCGAAGTGCAGGGACCTGACGGCAAGCCGCTGCCCCCCAAAGCCGTCGGCGAGATCAAGATCTGGCGTCGCGACGCGTGGATCCCGAGCAAGGATCTCGGCTGGATCGACGAGGACGGCTATTTCTACCACGGGGGGCGCGCCGACGACGTCATCATCTCGGCCGGGTGGACCATGAGCGCCGTCGAGATAGAGGACGCGATGCTGAAGCATCCGGACGTGCGCGAGGCTGCCGCGATCGGCGTGCCGGACGCGACCCGCGGGCAGATCGTCAAGGCGTTCGTCGTGTCGCCGCGCCTGGGTGACGACATCTTCGTGCGCGAGATCCAGGAGCAGGTGCGTAGCCGCCTCAGCGCCCACGAGTATCCCCGCCAGATCGCTTTCGTCGCCGAGCTGCCGAAGACGCCGGCCGGCAAAGTCAATCGCAAGATCCTGCGCGAGCGCGAAGTCGCGCCGAGCGCCAACCCGTAACCATGAGGATATCGAGATGACAGAAGGCGAACGCCGCTTTCCAAAGATCACTGATGAGACGCTCGGCGACCTCCGCCGGCGGATCGGTGTGCCGATCACCGACACCGTCGAGCCCTGGTGCCATGAGGCGACGCGCGACAACATCCGCCACTACGCGCACGGCATCGGCGACGACAACCCCCTCTGGTGCGATCCCGACTACGCGGCCAAAGCCCGCTTCGGGACGATCGTCGCACCGCCGTCGTTCCTGTTCGCCTGCGACCGCATCATCTCGGGCTATGTCGGCGGCCTTCCCGGCGTGCACGCCATGTGGGCCGGCGCCGATTGGACCTGGCATCTGCCGCTGAAGCGCAACGACGAGATCCGCACCGAGGCCCACCTCAAGGATCTGATCGAGCACCAGACGCGCTTTGCCGGCCGCGCCGTGCAGCAGATCTATCACGTCAAATTCTACAACCAGGCGAACGAACTCGTTGCCGAGGCCGACAGCTGGTGTTTCCGAACGGATCGCGACCATGCGCGCGAGGAGGGCACCAAGTATAAGGAGCTGAAGGCGAAGCCGCAGCGCCGCTATACCGAGGCCGAGCTGCAGAAGGTGTGGGACACCTACGCCGCCGAGGAGATCCGCGGCGCGACGCCTCGCTACTTCGAGGACGTCAGCGTCGGCGAGGCGCTGCCGACTATGGCCAAGGGCCCGATGACCGTGACCGGCTTCATCGCCTACGCGCAGGGCTGGGGTGGCCTTTATATCCGAGCCAACAAGCTCGCCTGGAAGATGATCCACCGGCACAAGGGCCTCGGCATTCCGAACCGATTCGGCATTCCGGACTGCCCGGAGCGCGTCCATTGGGAGCCCGAGTTCGCGCACATGGTCGGCGCGCCCGGCGCCTACGACTACGGCCCCGAGCGCTGCTCCTGGCTCACCCACCACATGACCAACTGGATGGGCGACGCGGGCTTCCTGCGCCGCGCCACCTGCAAGATCCGCCGCCACAACCCTGAGGGCGATCTTCTGTTCATCGACGGCAAGGTGACGGCAAAGCGCGTCGAGAACGGCCGCAACCTCGTCGACATCGAGCAATCAGCCGTCAATCAGGATGGCGAGCTTTCCGTTCTCGGCACGGGCACGGTGGAGCTGCCGTCGCGCGCGCCTTGAGCGGCACGGCGCCGAGGCATTTTGCGGACGTCGCGAAACGAGATCCCCCGATCGGACCTTCCGATCGGGCGTTTTCTATTCTACGGGCTACCAGCGCGGCGGCAAGGGCTGGGGATCAGCCCCAGCCCTTGATGTCGAGGTCGCGGAAGGTCGTCTTGATGCGCCGCACGGTGCCCGTCTTGGAGCGCATCACAACCGTCTCGGTTTCGGCGAAATCGCCGTGGAAGCGAACGCCTTCGAGAAGCGAACCGGAAGTGACACCGGTGGCGGAGAAGATCACGTCATCGGCGGCCATCTCTGCCATCGAATACTTCCGGCGGATGTCCGGGATCCCCATCTTTGCGGCGCGGGCGATCAGCTCCGGGCGCTCCTTGGAGTCGTGGCGCTCGGGCGCGAGACGGCCCTGCATCTGACCACCGATGCAGCGCAGCGCCGCCGCTGCGAGAACGCCTTCCGGCGCGCCGCCCGAGCCGAGATAGATATCGATTCCAGTCTGCTCCGGATCGGTGGTCCAGATCACTCCGGCGATGTCACCGTCCGGGATCAGGCGGATGCCGGCGCCGGACTTCCGCACCAAGTCGATCAGCTCCTGATGGCGGGGCCGATCGAGAATGCAGGCCGTGATCTCGCGCACGGGACAGCCTTTCGCCTTCGCCAGCTCGCTCAGGATGTCCTGGACCGGCCGGTCGAGATCGATGATGCCCTCTGGGTAACCCGGTCCAATGGCGATCTTGTCCATGTACATGTCGGGGGCATTCAAGAGGCCGCCAGCCTCGGATATCGCGATCACGGCGAGCGCGTTCGGCATGTCCTTGGCGCAGATCGTCGTGCCCTCGAGCGGATCGACCGCTATGTCGACACGGGGCCCGTCGCCAGTGCCGACCTCCTCACCGATGTAGAGCATCGGCGCTTCATCCATCTCGCCTTCGCCGATGACGACCTTGCCACGGATCGAAAGCTTGCCCAGCTCGCGGCGCATGGCATCAACGGCGGCCTTGTCGGCGCCCTTGTTGTTGCCCTGCCCGCGCAGCCGAGCGGCTGCAATAGCCGCCGCCTCGGTGACACGCGTGATCTCGAGTACGAGGACCCTGTCCAGGCCGCCCTTGACGCTCGCCATCTTACCTCTCGCCTCCTCAGCTCACCCGATCAGGCGCTCAGTCTGCGCGATAGGGTCGGTCGTTCAAAGTTTCTCGATCCGGATCATCTGCGGCTTGGAGCGCAGGCGTCCATCCGAGGCAATCGCATCGAGCGCGGCACGCATGGCCGCCTCGGTCGTTTCGTAGGTCACGATCACAACAGGTGTCGGTTGACCCGCCTCGGGCCGTCCTCCACCACCGGGAATCGTCTGGCGCGGCCGGCGCTGCACCACGCTTTCGAGCGAGATACCCCGGTCAGCCATCTGTTTTGCGACGAAAGCCATGACGCCCGGCCGATCCTCGACCAGGAGACGCACATAATACGCGCCCTGATGCTGGCCAAGCTTAGCCCGCCGGTAAGGTTGAAGCTTAGCCGCAGGCATGCGGAACGGGGGCATTACGCCGCCGATGGCGATGTCGACAATGTCGGAGGCAACGGAAGAGGCGGTCGCCTTCGCGCCGGCACCTGGGCCCACCATCAGCAGGGTCCCGACGAAATCGGCGTCGATGGCGACGCAGTTGGTGACACCCGAGACCTCAGCGATAGCCGAGTGTTTGGGGACCATTGCGGGGTGAACGCGCTGCTCGATACCGCTTTCGGTCATCATGGCGACACCGAGCAGCTTGATCCGGTAACCAAGATCGTCGGCGGCCTGGATATCGGCATCGGTTATGGATTCGATCCCCTCGATATCGATCTGGTCGAACGCGACCTCGGTACCGAAAGCAAGGCTGGTCAACAGCGTCAGCTTGTGGGCCGTGTCGAAGCCACCAACATCGAACGTGGGGTCGGCCTCGGCATACCCCTTGTCCTGGGCCTCCTTCAGCACCTCGGCAAAGGGGCGCCCCTCCTCCTGCATTGTGGTGAGGATGTAGTTGCAGGTGCCATTCAAGATTCCGTAGACGCGCGACACGCCGTTCCCGGCAAGGGATTCGCGCAGGGTCTTGATGACCGGAATGCCCCCCGCGACAGCCGCCTCGAAGTTCAATTCCACGCCGCGGCTCTCGGCCAGCTTGGCAAGGGCGACGCCATGCTTGGCGAGCAACGCCTTGTTGGCCGTGACGACGTGCTTGCCGGCGCTGAGGGCCGCCTCGACAGCATGGCGTGCGACGCCCTCGTCACCGCCGATCAGCTCGACGAGCACATCGATACCGGGCGACGCGGCGAGTTTCGCGGCATCATCGAACCACTCGAACCCGTCCAACTGGACGCCACGGTCCTTGTTGCGGTCCCTGGCCGATACGGCCGTGACGATAATGCGGCGACCGAGCGCGGCCGCCAAGCGCTCCCCGTGAGCGTCAAGGAGTTTCAAGAGGCCAGCCCCGACAGTTCCGAGGCCTGCAACACCGAGCTTTAGAGGCTGCATCGTCGTCTCTACCTTCATTCGATCAGCCAGTCCCTGTATCGCGAATCGGGATCACGTTGTGCATCGTCTCGGATCCCTGCGCGAGGAACCGCTTGATCGAGCGGGCGGCCTGCCGGATGCGCTGCTCATTCTCGACCAGGGCGATTCTGACGTAGCCCTCGCCGTGCTCACCGAAGCCCATGCCGGGCGCGACGGCAACATGCGCCTTCTCGACGAGGAGCTTCGAGAACTCGAGGGCGCCGAGCGCAGTGTAGGGCTCCGGCACCTTGACCCAGGCGAACATCGACGCTTCCGGCGGCGGAAAGTCCCAGCCGGCGTTGCCGAAGCTCTCGACCAGCACGTCCCGTCGGCGCTTGTAGGTGCCGCGCATCTCCTTGATGCAGTCGTCCGGACCGTTGAGAGCCGCGGCTGCTGCCACTTGGATCGGCGTGTAGGCGCCGTAGTCGAGATAGCTCTTCACGCGCGCCAGCGCAGCAAGGAGCCGCTCGTTGCCGACCGCGAAGCCCATGCGCCAACCGGCCATCGAGAATGTCTTGGACATCGACGTGAATTCGACGGTCACGTCCATCGCACCGGGCACCTGCAACACAGAGGGCGGCGGCGCGGCGTCGTCGAAGTACACCTCGGCATAGGCGAGGTCGGAGAGAATGATGATGTCGTGCTTTTTCGCGAACTGCACGAGATCGCGGTAGAAGTCGAGGCTGGCGGTACAGGATGTCGGGTTTGCCGGATAGCAGACCACGACCGCAATCGGCTTCGGAATGGAGTGGATGATCGCGCGCTCGAGCGCGACGAAGTAGTCAGGCGTCGGCTCCGCCGGGACGGAGCGGATGACGCCGCCGGCCATCAGGAAGCCGAAGGCATGGATCGGGTAGCTGGGATTCGGCACGAGAACGACGTCGCCGGGCGCCGTGATCGCTTGCGCCATGTTGGCGAAGCCTTCCTTGGAGCCGAGCGTGGCGACGACCTGCGTCTCCGGCTTGATCTTCACGCCGAAGCGACGGCCATAATAACTGGCCTGCGCGCGCAGCAGACCCGGAATGCCCTTGGAGGCGGAATACCGATCGGTGCGGGGCTTGCCGACCGTCTCTGTCAGTTTGTCGAGAATGTGCTTCGGCACCGGGAGATCCGGATTGCCCATGCCGAGATCGATGATGTCGGCGCCGCGCGCTCGGGCCTCGGCCTTGAGCCTATTGACCTCGGCGAAGACGTACGGCGGCAGGCGCTTGATGCGATGGAATTGATCGATCACGGGACGACTCGTCGAAAAAGAGGGCGCGATTCGCAGAGAAGCGTCTTACGCCCGCCGTGGCCACGCGTCAAAGGCGCCGCCGCTCGGCCCGGCAACGCTGACGTGCCTATGCCTGAATGGTCACGTTGTCACATGACGGCCAGGCGACTAGGTTAGAGTGTGCGGATGGGAACGAATCGCTTGGGCGGCGGTCTCGCTCCCGCGCCTGACGATGGGGCTAAGGCAAGCATGCCATCGTGACTACCGTTCTCCAGTGTTTTCTACGCCTCCCGCCCGAGGATCGCATCCAATGCAAAAGCCCAATCAGCAGCCCGAGACCGACCCGCCGGTCTATGCCGTATCGAACCCAGACGAGTTCGTACGCAATATGCTGCAGTTGTGGGCGGAGGGTGGCCGGGCGATGGCCGGCCTTCTCGAGCGCGCCGATGCAAAAGGCGGCCCCTACAGCACGGCCTCGGAAATGACCGAGGCTACGCGCATCATGACCGAGGTCGCCCAGCAATGGATGCGCGACCCGACACGCACGCTCGAGGCGCAAGGCGAACTCGTGAAAGGCTACATGGAGGTCTGGTCGGCTGCCATGCAGCGCGTGGCCGGGCAGGCGGTCGAGCCTGTTGCCGAGCCCGAGCCTGGCGATGCGCGATTCCGCGATCCGGAGTGGAGCAACAACCCCTATTTCGACTTCTGGAAGCAGAGCTATCTCGTGACCACGCAGTGGGCCGAGAAGGCGCTGGCCGACACCAGCGGGTTGGACGAGCGCACCAAGCAACGCGCCGAGTACTACCTCCGGCAGATATCGAGCGCGATCAGTCCTTCGAACTTTCCCGCGACCAACCCGGAAGTGGTACGCGAGACGCTGCAAACGAACGGTGCCAACCTGGTCAAGGGCATGGAACTCCTGCTCGCCGACATGGAGCGATCGGGCGATCTGCTCAAGATCAGCCAGACGGACACCACTGCCTTCGAGGTGGGCCGCAACCTCGCCGTCACGCCGGGCAAGGTGGTTTGGCAGAACGACCTCTGCCAGCTGATCCAATATACGCCGACGACTGAGAAGGTTCACGCGACGCCGCTGTTGATCGTGCCGCCGTGGATCAACAAGTTCTACATCCTCGATCTGACGCAACCCAAATCGTTTATCCGGTGGCTGGTCGACCAAGGCTTCACGGTATTCGTCGTTTCGTGGGTCAATCCGGACGAGCGGCTCGCGCACAAGTCTTTCGAGGACTACATGAAGGAGGGCGTTCTGTCGGCCGCCGACGCCGTTCTGCGCGAAACCGGACAGAAGCAGACCAACGTGCTGGGCTATTGCGTGGGCGGGACGTTGCTGGCGACGACGCTGGCGCACAATGCCGCCAAGGGGCACGATCCGTTTTCGTCGGCGACGTTTCTCGCGGCACAGGTCGATTTCAAGAAAGCCGGCGACCTGCTGCTGTTCATCGACGATGCGCAGCTGAAGTCGCTCGAAGAGATGATGGCGGAGCGGGGCTATCTCGATGGGTCGCGCATGGCAACTGTGTTCAACATGCTTCGGCCGCGCGACCTGATCTGGCCATACATCGTGAACAACTATCTGCTCGGAAAGAAGCCGTTTCCGTTCGACCTGCTCTACTGGAACCAGGATTCGACGCGGATGCCGGCCGCGAACCACAATTACTACCTGCGCGAGTTCTATCACGAGAACAAGCTGGCGCAGGGGAACCTGTCGATCGGGGGCGTCAGGCTCGACCTGAACAAAGTGACGCTGCCGATCTACGAACTGGCGACGCGCGAGGACCACATTGCGCCGGCCAAATCGGTGTTCATCGGTTCGCGGCTGTTCGGCGGACCTGTCGAATACGTCCTTGCCGGATCGGGACACATCGCGGGCGTGGTCAATCCTCCGCCAGCCGACGGCAAACGGCACAAGTACCAGTATTGGACGTCCACGAAGAAGGCCGACACGCTCGAGGAGTGGCTGGCGCATGCCCAGGAGACACCCGGGTCGTGGTGGCCGCACTGGGGGAAGTGGCTGGCAGAGCGTTCTGGGTCCATGGTGCCGGCACGCACACCGGGTGCAAAGCTGGGGACGATCGAGGATGCGCCGGGCAGCTACGTGAAGGCGAAGGGGTAGAGCAAGCCGCTCGCCAACTGCGATCGATGGCCGTCGACGCCCAGAAGGCGCGACACTAGCTACCACCTCATCCACGATAGCTGCTGTCCGACTCCGGGGCCCGCCATGACAACGACACTTGCGCAGACCGTGCGCGGCCCCACGCTGCCGATCCTCGTGGCGCTGAGCTTCGGGCATTTGCTGAACGACCTCATCCAATCGATGATCCCGGCGATCTATCCACTCCTCAAAGAGAGGTATCTGCTCAGCTTTGTGCAGATCGGTGGCATCACGCTGGCTTTCCAAGTCACGTCGTCGCTCCTGCAGCCGATGATCGGCTACGTCGCCGATCGGCGACCATGGCCCTATGCGATGGTGGCCGGCATGGCGGCAACGCTCATGGGTCTCGTCGGGCTCGCGATGGCGGGGAGCTACGCGATGATCCTGGTCTCGGCGGCCTTGGTTGGTCTCGGATCGGCCGTGTTCCACCCAGAGGCGACGCGCATGGCGCGCCATGCGGCCGCGAGCCAGCAAGGCTTCGGACAGGGAATCTTCCAGATCGGGGGGCACGTTGGCTACGCGGTCGGCCCCCTGCTCGCCGCCGCGCTCGTCGTGCCCCGAGGCCAGGGCAGTTTGGTATGGCTCTCGCTCGTGGCCCTGATGGCGATGGTGCTGATGGGTTGGACGGGCGCGCGGTACACCGAAATGCGTCGCCTGCAAACCGCGTCGAGCTCACACAGCGGCACGGCGCCGGACAGAGACGTCGCAATGCTCGGTCCAGGCCAGCTCGTGCTTGCAATGGCGATTCTGATCGCCTTGTTGTTTGCCAAGAATGCTTATGCGGCGGCCTTCACCTCCTACTACACGTTCTATCTCATCGAGCGTTTCGGGGTGTCGGTCCAAGTCTCTCAGGTGATGCTGTTTGTGTATCTCGTCGTCGGCGCGGCAGGCGTTATCGTCGGAGGCATGGTCGGTGACCGCATCGGGCGCGACCGGGTCATCTCGATTTCGCTTCTCGGGGCATTACCATTCGCTCTGATGCTGCCCCATGCCGATCTGTTCTGGACGGGCGTGCTCAGCGTCGTCATCGGCTTGATCATGGCGAGCGCGTTCGCTTCGATCCTGATCTATGCCATCGATCTCGTCCCGCATCGCGTCGGCCTCATCGGCGGGCTGTTCTACGGATTGGCATTCGGGCTGGGCGGGCTCGCAGCGGCGGCGCTCGGGCTATTGGCCGACAAAAGCGGTATCCTCACTGTGTTCCAGCTCTGCGCATGGCTCCCTGCCATCGGTGTTCTCACCTTTTTGCTGCCTCGGGCGTCTCGCCGGAGGCGCTGAGGCGTCGGCGACGAGATGAGAAAGCCCGGCATCCAAGCCGTTACGGCATTCGACTGGCCAATTCGCGCGCTTTCTCCTCTTCCCAAGCTATGACTCGAGGGTGGTTTACGCCGAACACCACGATGCCGTGCGCGATCAAGCCGATGCCCCAACCGGCGATCGGCCATTGCACCCACCAGTCCGGTCCCGTGAACAGGTTGATGAGAAACAGGCCGACGTTGACGATCACATAAATGGACGCGTGAATGTAGAAGCCGGTCAGCGCCTCGACCCGACGACGGGCGCGATAAAGCTTGTGTTCAAGTTCCATTGTAGCCTCCGCCAAGCGCAAGCCTGCCCTAGTGAACGTGCGGAGTGACGGGAAGGTTGCGCTGGCGGAGTGTTCGGCAATGCCGGTGCCGTCGCGCGCGGCCCGCTTCAACGGAACTCATCAGCCAGCTCACACTGCTGACAAATTCGGGGCTATCCTGGGCTAAGAGCCAGCCATTTGCTTCTTTCAGCCACAAGGCCCCACCATGCGCCGTCTTCCCATTGCCGTTTTCGCAGCCGTCCTCGGCTCGTCAGCCGCAGATGCGGCCGATATCGGCGCAGCCTCCAAAATCTCGGCCGTCACAGTGTTTCCGACCGGGGCCGAGGTGATCCGACTGGCCAAGGTGAAAATTCCGTCGGGCGAGCACACGGTCGTGATCGACCATCTGCCGCCGACAGCGGTACCAGGCTCGGTTCGTGTCGAAGGCAAGGCGACCGGCCGGCTCGATATCGGCTCGGTGGACACGCGCCGGGTGCTGGTGCCATTCGGCGATCCAGCGCAGCAGGCGAGCGAGCGGCGACGGATCGAGCTGGAGATCGAGAAGCTGCGCGACCAGCACGCGCTGATCGAGGCCGACGTGAAGGCTGCGGACGCACAGAAGGCGCTCATTGCGAAGCTGACAGAGCTACCCACCGTTCCGCCTCAGCCGGGACCGCAAGGCGGCGCGGCGCCGGTCGACTGGGGTCAGCTTTTCACGCTCATCGGCACGAAGCTCGCGGAGGCCGAGCGGGCGCAACTCGCCGCGCAAGCGAAGCTGCGGGACGTGCAAAGATCGATCACAGATCTCGAGAAGAAGCTGGCCGAACTCGCGCCGAGCCAGCAGCAGCGCACCGAGGTCAAGGTTTTCGTCAATGCGAGCGGAGAGCTAGAGGCAGACCTCACTATCCGTTACCAAGTCGGGAATGCGGGCTGGTTACCCTACTACGACGCGCGGCTCGCGACCGGGACCAAATCAGCGGCGCCGAAGCTGACGCTCGTCCGACGCGCGTCGATCCAGCAGCGGTCCGGTGAGGACTGGGTGGATGTCGGGATCGAGCTGTCCACCACGCGGCCGGGCACGGGTACGTCCGCGCCGGAGCTCTATCCGATGACTGTCGATTTCATGCCGGAGGCACCGCCGCCAAGGCCCATGGCGATGGCACCGCCGGCACCGATAGCCCGCTCGCGCTCGCTGAAACAAGGTCCAGGTGAGGCCGAGGCCATGGTAGCAGCCGCGCCGCAGCTCGAGGATGCTCGCGAGCAGAGCGCCACGATCGAAGCTGCCGCCTTCCAGGCCATCTTCAAGGTACCCGGGAAGCTGACAGTTCCAGGCAATGGCGAGCAGAAGAGGGTTCAGCTGGATACGGCCGAGATCGACCCGACCCTGGTGGTACGCACGACACCGCGCGTGGAGGCAAAGGCCTATCTCTACGCCAAGATGGCGACGCCAAGAGCCACGCCCTATCTCCCGGGACAGGTTTCGCTCTTCCGCGACGGCACCTTCGTCGGAATGGGGCGGCTGCCTCAGCTCACTCCAGGCGAGGAGCACGAGCTCGGCTTCGGGGCCGACGATGCGATGCGGGTCAAGCATGCGCTGATCGAGGAAAAGCGAGGCGAGAGCGGCATCATCTCGGCATCGAAGTCGGACGTGCGCAGCTTCCGCATCACGGTGAAAAATGCGCACGCCCAGGCCGTGCAGCTGACGGTGATGGACCAGATTCCCGTGTCACAGCACCAGGACATCAAAGTTGAGCTGATCTCGAAAACGCCGCCCAGCCGGCGGGACATCGACGACAAGCGGGGCGTACTCGCCTGGGACCAGAAGATCGACGCCGACGAAGAGCGCACGATCGATTTCGGCTACCGCGTCACGTGGCCGGCCGCCAAAGCGGTGCACTACGGACGGTGACAAGGCGAAGTGGAGCGGTGCGCCACGTCAATCGACGTGACGTACCCGCTCAGCGAGATCGGCCACTCGCACGGCCTGGGTCGACGCGCGGCGCAGAATGGCCTCGCCGATGCTCGTGACGGCAAGGAACGCGAGCATTCCGACCACGATGGCGGGCCCAGGCGGCGCTCAGTCCAAACCACGTCGCCAGGGCAATGGAGACTCCCAGAATCGCGAAGCCGATGCGCAGGAACGGTTTTGGTGAGACGTTCATGAAGGCAGCCGGGCGAGTGAAAGGGGGCGGAACTCGGCGATCACCTTCGCGTAGACGTCGCGCTTGAAGGGCACGATCAGCGACAGCACCTCGTCGAGCGGTGCCCAGCGCCAAGCGTCGAACTCCTGCTCGTGGCCGGGCGGGCTGAGGTCGATCTCGGTTTCAGGACCGGCAAAATCAACAGCAAACCATTTCTGCGTTTGGCCGCGATATTTGCCACCCCAGACCCTGCCCATCAGATCCGGCGGGAGATCGTACGGATGCCAGACACGGCTTTCGGCGAGAATGTCCACCGTGGACATACCCGTCTCCTCGGCCAGCTCGCGCAGGGCTGCAGCTCGAGGTTCCTCGTCGCGGTCGATGCCACCCTGGGGCATCTGCCACCAGCCACCGGCAACTTCCTTGCCGGACCGATGGCTGCGGCGCCCGATCCAGACGTCGCCCCGGGCATTAAGCACCATGATGCCGACGCATGGCCTGTAAGGAAGCTCGGCGGGATCCATACGGCACCTCATCGATCGGCGACCGCCATCATCGACGGCGCAGCCTGCGTTCTCGGACCGAGATTGCCGTTCGTCAAGGCTTGGGTGTTGCCGGGGACTGACCGGCAGCGACGATCGGTTCGCCGAGTAGAGAGATGGCGCGGGCCAGTTGGCCATCCTCGGCAAAGGATCTCGGCACGCATCGGCCTGGCTGGGTTGCGGACTCGACGTCGAGGGAGCGGCATCGATGGTGAGCAGGCGTTTGCTCAACGACCATGTCGGGCAACAGACCTTTGCCGTCGATAGGCGCACCGGCCGGCGTGAGCATTCGCTCCGTCGTGATGCGCAGCAGTCCCTTCTGGACAGACTTGTCCAGAGGCACGAGCGTGCGAAGCGCACCACGCCCCGCCGTCCTGGTACCGACGAGACGCGCGCGACGTCCCTCATGAAGGGCCGCAGCCAGCATCTCGGCTGCGCCTGCCGTGCCGGCGTCCACCAGCACAACGAGCGGACGCCCCCGCGCGAAGTCACCCGGTCGCGCTTCAGCGGTCCGTGCGGAGTCTTTTGCCCGCGACATCGTCCGGACGACAGGCCCCGATTCGAGGAAGGCGTCAGCGATCGCGCCAGCGGTGTCCACGCTTGCGCCGACCGTGCTGCGCAAATCGAGCACTACGCCGCGGTATCCAGTTACGCCACCTGTTCCCGTCAGTGCTGAGAAAGCATTCTCCAGTCCTTCCACCGTGTCGCCGGCAAGCTCCGCCATACGCACCCGGATAATGCCCGGCGCTACTTCGTCGACCACAAGCGACGGCGCTTGCTCGACGGCGCGGGTCAGGAACAATTCTTCAGGAGCCCCGTCGCCGCCGGATCTCTCCACGACCAAACGGACCTGGGTGCCGGGGGCGCCATCGAGCTTGATGTGCTTCATGGCGAGATGAGGGATGTCGCCCGCCGGTCGGCCGTCGATATGGGTTATCAAGTCGCCGGCCTTGATGCCTGCAAGCGCCGCCGAGCCCCCGTCGCGAGTGGTAATCACCCTGTACCCTGGACGATCGTTGCGCCGCTGCGCCGGCTCGCGACGAACTTCGATCCCGAGACCAGCAGAATTTCCCGGCGCAAAACGACTGATCTGGCGAAGCTCTCGGCGGGTGTACAGCTCGGCCTCAGGGTCGACACGGGAGAGCAGGCCCTCGATCGCGCCGGCGACCAGCGCCGGCTTGCCAGGGGTCTCGACATGCCAATCTCGAGCGATGCGCATGGCGCGCAACATCAGTTCGAGGCGGCTGGTCAATGGGTCAGCGCCGGGCGGCGCGGGCGAGTTGCGCTGGCTGACTTGCGCATGCGCTGTCGTGGTCGACAGCACAGTCGCCCAGAGAAAGGAGCACGCCACGACCACGGCCAGTGGCTCACGACAACGCAGCATCATCATGGCTGCCTCTCTGCGAAGACGCTACCTATGGCTCCCCTGATCTCGTCCCCACAGATCTAAACAAGACACATCGAGCAGGTGGCTATCGGCAGGCCCATGGGCGCCGCCGATCTCCACGACGTTTCGCCCATGACCCCGCCGACCGAGCCTTACTTCTTGGCGGAAGGAGCCGCCTCCTTCTTGGACGCGCCAGCTTTGTCCGCCGCGGACTTATCCGCCTCGTCATCGCGCGGGGTCAATGTCGGCTCAGGGATCTCACCCCGCATCAACTTGAGCGCGTACTGGAGCTGGGTGTCCTTCTCCGGCTCTTTCGGGACGTAAGCCGAGGAGCCGGATTCCTCCTTCTTGTCTTCGCCCTTGAGGTGTCCCCTGAGGCTCGCCTCGCCGCGCGGGCGCTCTGGGCGTTTCGGCTTCATTTCCTCGGGCAGTTCCTGCTCGATGATGACATCCGGCATGATGCCCTTGGCCTGGATCGAACGACCCGACGGCGTGTAATAGCGGGCCGTCGTGAGGCGCAGTGCACCGTTCTGGCCAAGCGGGATGATGGTCTGGACCGATCCCTTGCCAAAGGAACGGGTGCCGATCACCAGCGCCCGCTTGTGATCCTGGAGAGCGCCGGCCACGATCTCGGATGCCGAGGCCGAGCCCCCGTTGATGAGGACGAGGATGCGCTTGCCGTCGGCGACATCGCCGGCGCGAGCGTTGGAGCGCTGCGTCTCCTCGAGGTTGCGGCCCTTGGTCAGGACGATCGCACCCTGATCGAGGAAATCATCGGAGACGTTGATCGCCTGATCGAGGAGACCGCCTGGGTTGTTGCGAAGATCGATGATGTAGCCCCTGACCGGCTTGGCCAGCTGCTTCTTCAATGCGTCGACCTGCTTGATCAGATTGGCGTGCGTCTGCTCGTTGAAGGTCGAGACCTTGGTATAGATGATGTCGCCCTCGAGCCGCGACTTCACCGCGTTGATGCGGATGATGTCACGAACGATTTTGATGTCGATCGGGTCATCTGCGCCCTTCCGGACCACGGTCAGCGTGATCGGCGTGTTGACGGGACCGCGCATTTTCTCGACGGCTTGCTCCAACGTGAGGCCGACGATCTGCTCGCCATCGAGGTGGGTGACGAGGTCGTTCGCCTGGAGGCCAGCCTTGGCGGCCGGCGTATCGTCGATGGGAGAAACCACCTTGACGACGCCGTTCTCCATCGTGACCTCGATGCCGAGACCGCCGAACTCGCCGCGCGTCTGCACCTGCATGTCGCGGTAGTTCTTCGGATTGAGGTAGGCGGAGTGCGGGTCTAAACCTGCGAGCATGCCGTTGATGGCGCTGTCGATCAGCGACGAATCATCGGGCTTCTCGACGTAATCGGAGCGCACGCGCTCCAGGACGTCGCCGAAGAGATCGAGTTGCTTGTAGATCTCAGCGTTTGGCGAGGTGGCGGAATAGGTTCGGGTGACGTTCAAGACCGTCGTCAAACCGGCAGTGCCGGCCAGCGCGATGAACGTCCAGAACGCATAGTCAGTCTTGCGCATCAGCCTTGCACCTTCTGTGTGCCTTCTTTTGCCCACCACGGATCGGGATCGATCGAGCGGCCATCCTTGCGAAGCTCGACATAAAGCACCGGAGCGTTGGCAGTCGACGTCGACTTGCCATCGCGCGGTGCCCCGCTCATCAGTCCTACGGGCTCACCGGCGAGTACGAACTGGCCGAGTTGCACGTCAACCTGTGACAGGCCTGCCAGAAGCATATGGTAGCCGTCTCCGCCATTGATAATCAAGATTTGTCCATAGCTTCTGAAAACTCCGGCAAAAACGATCCAGCCGTCAGCCGGGGAGACGACCTGGGCGCCTGAGCGGGTCTCGATGACCATGCCACTCGAGCGGTTGGTATGGGCTTTGTCACCAAAGCCAATGATACGTTTGCCTTGGACGGGCAAGGGCAGCAAGCCCCGGGCCTGGGCGAACGGGACTGCCGGCTTGATGCGGCCGGATGCGCGCGGCCCTGTCGGCTGCATCACGACGGCAACGGGTGGCGGCTGGACAGCCGGCGACGCGTCGGGTCGGGGCCCGGCCATCTGACCTGCCGGTGGCGGCACGGGAGACACCACCGCCGGGGGCACCGAGGCGACCACGGCTCCACCCGGTGCCTCACCAGGGGGAGACGGAGATGGAGCCGGGACAGTCTCGATCATCTGCCGGGCGACGACTTTGTCGAGGCGTTCGATAAGCTCGTTGAGATCAGTCACGTTGCGCGAAATTTCGGCCGCCTCGCGGCGGACCCGGTCGAGGGCGTCACGACGCTCTTCGAGTGACTGGCGGCGGAGCTCCATCAGCTGCGACAGCTGGGTGCGGGCCTCGGTCAGACGCTGCGTCTCGGTGCGCAACTTTTCGCCTTCGCTGCGAATGTCGCCCATCACGCGACCCAGGTCCTCCAGGCGAGCAGCGAGGGCCAAGGCCTGTGTGCGCAGCTGGGGAAATGCGGCAGCCAGCATCATTGCGCTACGCACCATAACGAGTGCGTCTTCGCGCCGGGTGATCATGACAGGCGGCGGATCTCGCCCCATGCGCTGCATCGCACCGAGGAGACGCGAGATCGAGCCATGCCGTTCGGAGAGTGATCCCCGCAGCAGCTTCTCCTGGGCTTCCAGCTCGCCGAGGCGGCCTTCGATCGACGTCAGTTGCCCTTCAGCGATCTGAATTCGCCTTGCCGTCTCGACGAGACTTCGGCCGAGCTGCTCGCGCTCAGCCTGGATCTGGTCGACATCGCCAGCGAGGCCCTTCTCCAAAGCCTTCTTCTGGCGCAAGGCCTCCTCGCTGCTGACCAGCCTGTTGCGGACCTCCTCCTTCTTCGGCTGCGACCAAGCAGGCGCCAGCGGCCCGGCAGCGAGCAGAAGCATGACGAACAACGAAGCTTGGAGTGCAACCAATGCAAGGGCCCGGACCTGGAGCCGGGAGATCCGGGCCACGCCTGCGCCAATTCGGGCCATGCGATTGATGCGGATTCCCAACTCCGTTCCCCCGCGGCGCCCATGAGGCGAAAATCATCCTTTGGCAAAATCCGTCCGATCAGACCGATCGTCGGACCGACATGAATCACACAACGTGAACAATAAGGCATTTATCGTGCGCCGGAACGCGGAAACTGTGTCGACCATTGACCCGAATGGTGGGCGCCTGTAGGCGTGGCGTGGCGTCTCTCTTGTGCTCTTCTCGTTGGGACACAGCACAGGTCCGGCTGAACATCGGCGGCATGCCGCCTCGATATCTGCCTTCCGAACCACACGATCCGAATCCACGACCAATACCGGACGAACGGACTTGGCTATGAGCGGTTCACTGACATACGTGACAATTTTCGCGGCACTTCTGGTGCTCGGGGTGCTGGTTGCCGGACTGTGGAACATGGCCCGACTGAATTCGAGTGCCAGCCTTAGCCAAACCCTCATGCGGTGGCGCGTCGGACTGCAGTTCATCGCGATTGTCATCGCGATGCTGGCGCTTGCCGTCATAAAGTGGGGAAGCTGAACGTCATAAAGAGGCCGATATGATCAGGCTCATCCAATCCAACGGGACGGTACCCTAGACGGGATCAGCGCAACGTTTCGGCCATCAGCAGACAGGCAGCCGGTACATGGTTACTCTGAACAAGATCTACACGCGAACCGGCGACGACGGCAGCACGGCACTCGGCACCGGGGAGCGCGTGCCGAAGCATGCCTTGCGGATCTGGGCCTACGGCACGGTCGACGAGACCAATGCCGCGATCGGCATGGCGCGCCTCAACCTTTCTACCGATGACGAACTCAACGTGCAGCTCGGCCGAATCCAGAATGATCTGTTCGATCTCGGAGCAGATCTGTGCATCCCTGACCGCGGTTCGCCCCCGAGCTGGGCGGGGCCGGACTACGTGCCCCTCAGGGTCACGCCAGCGCAGGTGCTGCGACTGGAAAACGAGATCGACGCCATGAACGGCACATTGCAGCCACTGCGCTCGTTCGTGCTGCCGGCCGGTACCCCAGGGGCTGCCGCACTGCACGTCGCGCGGACGGTCTGCCGACGTGCCGAGCGTCACATGGCGGAGCTTGCGAGTCTTCCGGACGAGCCTGTCAGCGATGCCGCCATGCGATACATCAATCGCCTTTCCGATTATCTTTTCGTGGCCAGCCGCTTCGTAAACAACCGAAGTGGGGGTGACGTGCTCTGGGTACCGGGTGCGAACCGGTAGCCACAGTCTGATTCGGCCGAGGAGGCCACATCGCCGTGTTCGTGCCGCTGTCCGACGACAACCCCTTGCGCGTCATTTCCTGGCCCTTCGTCACGGTGCTGCTGATCGCGGTAAATATCCTCATCTTCCTGTTAGAGCTCACACCGACGGGCCAGCACGTCGCCGCGAGCTTTGCCATCGTGCCGAACGAGCTATTCGGTGTCGGCATCGCGGGAGGCCCGGCTAACGGGCCGCTCGATCGCCTGCCTGTACCCGAATGGCTGACGCTGATCAGCTACATGTTCCTGCATGGCGATCCGCTGCACTTGATCGGCAACATGCTGTTTTTGTGGGTTTTCGGCGACAATGTCGAGGATGCCATGGGGCACGCGAAGTTCCTGGCGTTCTTCATCCTTTGCGGCATCGCCGGCGGTTTGGCGCATGCCTTGAGTGCCGAGTTCGGGTTCGCGGCTTTGCTGATGAAGGGCCCGGCAACATCGCAGCCGGCCGGGCTCATTCCGCTGATCGGCGCCAGCGCCGCGGTTGCAGGGGTTATCGCCGCCTATCTCATGCTGCACCCCCATGTGCGCGTCTGGGTTCTGGCCTTCCGGTTCATTCCGCTGCGGGTCTCGGCCATGCTCGCTCTGGGGGCCTGGATCTTGACCCAGTTCGTCATGCTCCTGGTTCCGGATGTCGGACCGGTGGCGTGGTGGGCGCATATCGGCGGCATCGTTGCCGGGGCCATGCTCGTGGTCGTCTTGCGGCGGCCCGGCGTGCCGCTTTTCGACAAACCTGAAGCAACGGCGTGACCGGGCCGCCGGTTCCCACGATGGGATCGCCAGCCTGTTCGCAAGCGCAATATTAGCGGGCGGACCAGTGGCATAGCGGGATGTGCACACCAAGAGGCCGGGGGCAAATTGCCTCGGGCTGCCAACAAAGTGTCGCACTGCACAAAAACGGGCTATAGTCTTGCCCAGTGAGGCGCTCATCGGCGCCCGGTTGGCAGGCTGGACGAAAAGCCGAAGTCGTGGTTTGACCCAAGAAGGCCTTGGCCAGAAGACTTTTTCGTCCCAAAGTCGTTGAGCCGTAAAAGTCGTGCGGTGCCTGGTCGCTAAGCATTGTGTCCAAGGCACAACCCGAGCATAACGAGCCAAATTCGATCTGGAGAGCGAGAAGACGATGAAGGTTCTGGTCCCGGTCAAGCGGGTCGTCGACTACAACGTCAAGATCCGCGTCAAGAGCGACGGATCGGGTGTCGAACTGGCCAACGTCAAGATGTCGATGAACCCGTTCGACGAGATTGCCGTCGAAGAAGCCATCCGCCTCAAGGAAAAAGGGCAGGTCACCGAGATCGTTGCCGTTTCCGTCGGCCCGACCAAGGCGCAAGAGACGATCCGCACAGCGCTGGCCATGGGTGCCGACCGCGGCATTCTCGTCGAAACGGGCGACGACGCCGTCGAACCGCTTGCGGTCGCCAAGCTGTTGAAGGCCCTGGTCGAGGCCGAGAAGCCTGGTCTCGTGATCCTCGGCAAGCAGGCCATCGACGACGATTGCAATCAGACCGGTCAGATGCTGGCAGCGCTCACAGGGTGGGCGCAGGGTACGTTCGCATCGAAGCTGGTGATCGAGGGCGAGACCATCAAGGTCACGCGCGAGGTGGACGGCGGGCTCGAGACGATCTCGCTCAAGATGCCGGCGATCATCACGACGGACCTGCGGTTGAACGAGCCTCGCTACGCGTCACTTCCGAACATCATGAAGGCGAAAAAGAAGCCGCTCGATACGAAGAAGCCCGCCGATCTCGGCGTCGACACCAAGCCGCGCCTCAGCGTACTCAAGACCACCGAGCCGCCTGGCCGAAAGGCCGGGATCAAGGTCAGCTCGCCGGCCGAGCTCGTCGCGAAGCTCAAGGACGCAGGGGTGATCTGACATGAGCGTGCTTTTACTTGCGGACCACAACAACGCCGCCCTGGGCTCTGCGACGCTGAAGGCGATGAGTGCGGCCAAGGCCCTCGGTGGCGACGTGCACGTCCTCGTCGCCGGCTCGGGCTGCAGTGGGGCCGCCGAGCAGGCGGCGAAGCTCGATGGAGCCGCCAAGGTTCTGGTGGCAGACGCGCCGAACCTCGCCAACGGCCTCGCCGAGGAGATGGCGGGCCTGATCGTGCCGATGATGGGCAACTACACGGCCTTGGTTGCGGCATCCACCGCCGCCGGCAAGAACGTGCTGCCGCGCGTGGCAGCTCTGCTGGACGTGATGCAGATCTCGGATGTCATCAAGGTCGTCGCACCTGACACGTTCGAGCGGCCGATCTATGCCGGCAACGCCATCCAGACGGTGAAGAGCGGCGAGGCGAAGAAGGTGATGACGGTACGCACCGCCTCCTTCCCAGCGGTCGGCCTAACCGGCTCGGCATCGATCGAGGCCGTTTCAGCGCCGGGTGCCGTCGGCATTTCGAGCTTTGAGAAAGCCGAGTTGTCGAAGTCGGACCGGCCCGAACTGACAGCTGCACGGATCGTGGTTTCCGGCGGTCGCGGGCTGCAGTCCGGCGACAACTACAAGAAGTACATCGAGCCCGTAGCCGACAAGCTGGGCGCTGCGATGGGTGCCTCGCGCGCCGCCGTCGATGCCGGCTTCGTGCCTAACGACTATCAGGTCGGTCAGACTGGCAAGGTGGTCGCGCCGGAGCTCTACATCGCCGTCGGCATTTCGGGCGCCATCCAGCATCTCGCAGGCATGAAGGACTCGAAGGTCATCGTCGCGATCAACAAGGACGCCGAGGCACCGATCTTCCAGGTCGCAGACTACGGTTTGGTGGCCGATCTGTTCACGGCACTCCCCGAGCTCGAGACCGAGCTCGAGAAGGCCGGCAAGTAAGGGCGAGACGCGGCGCTCGCGCCCGAGGAACGAGTCATGGATGCAATCGTGAAACCGAAACGCACTTCGGGCGCTCTCCCGCCACCAGACATTCGCAAGGTCGGCGTGATAGGCGCCGGCCAGATGGGGAACGGCATCGCGCATGTTTGCGCGCTCGCCGGTTACCAAGTAGGTCTCAACGATCTGAAAAAGGAGGCTGTCGAGGCCGCCCTTGCCAGCATCAAGAGGAACATGGTCCGCCAGGTGGGGCGGGGACTGATCACGGAGACCGAGATGACGCGAGCGCTCGGACAGATCAGCTACTCTCCGTCGCTCGAGTCGCTGGTCGACTGCGATATCGTCATCGAGGCGGCGACCGAGGACGAGTCCGTCAAGCGGCGCATCTTCACCGACCTCAAGGGAAAGACGAAGCCGGGTGCGATCCTGGCCTCGAACACATCGTCGATTTCGATCACGCGGCTGGCGGCGACAACGGTGCAGCCGGAGCGTTTCATCGGCATCCACTTCATGAACCCCGTGCCGGTGATGCAGCTCGTGGAGCTCATTCGCGGCATTGCCACCGAGGATGATACGTTCTCGATGGCGAGGACTTTCGTCGAGAGCCTGGGCAAGCAGACGGCCGTTTCGGAAGACTTCCCGGCCTTCATCGTCAACCGCATCCTGCTGCCGATGATCAACGAGGCAATCTACACGCTCTATGAGGGTGTCGGCAGCGTCGAAGCGATCGATAAGGCGATGCGTCTCGGCGCCAATCACCCGATGGGCCCGCTAGAGCTGGCCGATTTCATCGGCCTCGATACGTGTCTTTCGGTGATGCAGGTGCTTTACGAGGGACTGGCGGATTCGAAATACCGTCCGTGCCCACTGCTCGTGAAGTACGTCGAGGCCGGCTGGCTCGGGCGCAAGACGCAGCGAGGCTTCTACGACTATCGCGGCGAGAAGCCGGTGCCGACGCGGTAGCGCCGCCGCCAATCGCTGTGCGCCCTTCACGTGACAACAGCTGGTGCCGTCTCTCTGAAAGGCGGGCCTGCCAACGCGGGGCATTCCGCACCGTGCTAACGGGCAAGTGCAGCCCCGGCTGCCCTGAGGCTGGGGTTACATGATCCCACCTCCCACCCGGCCCGCGCAGCGACCACAATCAAGTTCCCTGGTTTGCCGCTAATGTAGCGCTGGGATGACGCGGTCCCGAAAGAGCGTGAGGCTGCGCTCGGTCTGGGCCAGCGTCATGGGTCCCAGGCGGAACTGTATAATCATGCCGCCGACGCCGGTCTCAGCGATTGGCGCCAGCTTTCGCGCCACCGTTTCCGGCGATCCGTGGACGAGACCGTGCTCGAGACTCGTTCGTGCGGGAGGACCGCCCTTGACTGCGTCCGGCGGCGCGATTGCAAGGCCCTGCTCACGAATGACGCGATCCCGCATCTCCGCCCGGAGGTCGTTCATGGCCGTGAACGCCGGCACCGCGATGCGCTCGGCCTCTGCGTCGGTGTCGGCCACGACGACGTTGCGCCAGATCCAACACTGCCGGGCAAGCTCTGTCACGCGGGCCTCGGACAATCCGCTTTCGCGCAACGTCGCGCGGTAGAGGTCCATGCGGGCTGCGATCGTCGCGTCCGACTGCACGTTCATCATGAAGGGCTCGCCTTTCCGGGCAAGCTCGACCATGCCGTGCTCGCTGGCTGCGGCCCGAATGATGGGCGGATGTGGCTTGGTCAGCGGTACCGGCCGCATGGCCGGGAGCTTCAGTGTGAAGAAACGCCCCTTGTGGTCAACGGGCCCGCCGCGCCAAGCGTCCCGCATGAAGGCCTCAGCCTCCTCGAAACGCTCCTGGGCTTCTGCCGGATCGACGCCAAAGCCCTGGTAGTCGTAGACGTTGTAGGCGGTACCACGCCCGAGCCCGAGGATCAGTCGGCCGTTCGACAGGTGGTCGATCACCGCCGCCTGTTCGGCCAATCGTGTCGGGTGGTGCAGCGCCATCTGTGCCACCGCGAAGCCGATCTTGGCGCGGGTCGTCGCCACCGCCAGAGCTGCCGCAAAGCTTACAGGGTCGACGTAGGCGCAGATCCCGTCGAAGTGGTGCTCGGCCAACCAGATGACGTCGAAGCCGAGTTCGTCGGTGAGGCGCGCCTCAGCGAGCGTCTCCCTGATGATGCGGCCATCATCCTCAGGCGACCGGCTTTCGGGGAATAGAAAATTGGAGAACAGCACAGTTTCGGCCTCCCGATGAAGCGGCTGCCTGTCAGTCGCCGACGCCACGAATGATCAGGCGAGATGCCGGGCTGCGTCAATCGGCATCGATGATATGCGGGCAACAGACCAGGCGGCGCTCGTGGGCTGTTGACCGCGTCTCTCGGCCGCTCGTCATCATCGATCGGATACCTTAAACCTCGCTGTGGCTAGGACATTCGGGGTGATGCACATGATCTGGAGCGCAATCGGCAGCGAAGGCCGCAGTCGATTTTCAATGGCCGAGCGCCTGCGGTCCTCCATCGAGCCGGCGGCAGCGGCCTTTGCCGGCGTCATGGTCGCCGTCACCGCTTTGCCGGTCCTCATGAGTCAGCCAAATGAGACCTCCGTAGCCGGCGCCGGAGGGGTTGGCAGCGTTCCGGCGCCGATGACGTCCGAGACCCTTCTTGCCGGATACGGTGGTGTCACCCAAACGCATGCCAGTGACGTCCGCTTCACGAAGCCCGGGATCACGGATCTCACGGCCCACGGCGTCGAATGGATCGGCCGGCCATTCAAAAGCCCCATCTACTATGGCCTGCGGGCCATGCACTGGCCCGCCACCGGACGCCTCGGCGGGATGCTCGACTTCACCCACGCAAAGGCGATCTCGGTTCGCGAGCAAGCGGTTCGATTCACCGGCACGCGAAATGGCAAGCCGGCCGACGGGACTGCCACGAACGACGCCACGTTCCGCCATCTCGAGTTCAGCCATGGCCACAATATGCTGACGCTCAACGGGCTTCTCAGTCTCGGCAACCTCACGCCCGCGCTTCGACCCTACGTCGGCGGCGGTTTTGGAGTGTCACTACCGCATACCGAGGTGCAGTTCCGGGACGAGGCCAAGCGAACCTACGAGTATCAGATCACAGGTCCCGTCGGGCAGGTGCTTGCCGGCATCGAGATCCGGTTGCCGCGCGTGTCGATCATCGCAGAGTACAAGCTGTCGCTGGCACCGTATTGGGTGCCCCTCTCCGCGCGCGACGGGTCGAAAGGCAATGCCTTCATCGATTATTGGGCGCAGATCAGCAGCTGGTTGCGGGGCGAGGCGCCCGAAAACGGCAACTTGCGCACGAATCTCGTGACGCACCATGCGATCGTCGGCATCGGCTACCGTATCGAGGCGGCGGCACCGTCGGTTGCCGACCGTTGAACCGCTGCCCTGACTGCGGCGGGCAATGAGCACGGTGTGCTAGAGCGCAGCCTCGCTGATGCCCGATTTGCGGTACTCACGGTACCAATCAGAGAGGAACTGCAGGAAAACCTTTAGTTTGGGCAGCATGTGGCGGTTGCTCGGATAGATCGCCCATATGCTCGACTCACGTCCCGCATCATAGGGCTCCAGCACTTCGCGCAATGCCCCCGATTCCAGTGCATCCGCGACCCGAGCACGAGAGATCTTGAGGATGCCGACCCCCTCGATCGCCGCGTGTCGCAGCAATTGACCATTGTCCGAGCGCAACCGTCCCGACACTCTCACATCGAAGGTTTGGTCGCCCTTCTTGAAGGTCCATTGCTGTTCGTCGCCGAATACGAGGCACTGGTGTCCCGGGAGGTCGTCGGGCGACTGGGGGAAGCCGTGGGCCTCCAAGTACTCGGGTGAGGCGACAACAACCTGGGGATCGGGAGCCAACCGCTTGGCGAACAAGCTCGAATCCTCAAGGTGTCCGGTTCGTATGGCAACATCGTAGCCGCTCTCGGGGAACGTCACGACGCGATCCGTCAAATCGAGTTGCACGTCGATCTCGGGATAGGCTCTCAAAAATGCGCAGATCGCCGGTGCGATCATGCCGCGGCCCAGGCTCGTGGGAGCGGACACACGCAAACGACCGCGTGGATGCGTGACATGGCCTTCGACCGTCGCGAGTGTGAGGCGCAGATCGAGCAGGACGGGCTCGATGCCGGCGAGCAGCTTTTCGCCCTCCTCGGTCAGGCTGATGGAGCGTGTCGTTCGGTCGAACAGGCGCACACCGAGCTCGGCCTCAAGAGCCTGCAAGCGCTTCGAGATGGTGCCGGCACTGAATTCGAACTCGGCGCCGACCGCGGAAAGGTTCTGAACGCGCGCCAGTCGGGCGAATATGCGCAGGTCCTGGATGTCCATTGGCGTAGCTTGCTCCTGGCGGGGGCGGCCTCCAGCCGCCCAACGCGCACTTCAGTAGGCTCGACACGCTTCACCCGTCCGCCCTTCTCTGCGTCAATACGTTGCGACACAGCCGACGGATTATCGACTCTATGCCGCTCCTGCGGTGCGGCAGGACTGTCGGCGCCACTCACGCGCGTAGGCCAGGACGAGGCGACTTTTCGACAACTGCGATTGGCTAGTGTGCCGTACAAGCCGCATAACATGGCCGCTTCGATTCCGGCAGCATCAGGGCGAGGCATGGTTGCCGAACCAAGCCCGGCTCGCATTTTTCAACGTGCGAACCGCTATCAATCCGTCGGCAGCGACCAGCTCGCGAAGATTAAAATCGCTTCAGCAACCGGTCGATGTAATCCAATTCGAACTGCGGGCGGAGCGGCTCGCCAAGCCTGCGGCGCAACTCCTCGAGAATCTCTCTCGCACGTTGCACATCGATCTCGTCCGGGACCTTTACCGATGTTCCAAGATCTGGCCCTTCGGTCCGTTGAGGACGGCCGAGCGGATCGAGCGGAGCATCGCCGCCGGGCCCCTGACCGAATTGCCGCATCTGGCGCATCATCTGCTCGGCCATCTGCTGCGCGCCCTGGCGAAGCTGCTCCAGCGCCTGCTGCTCGGCCCCGGTCGCACCATCCAGGTCACCCTGACGCAAAGCCCGCTCGGCCTCGTCCATCGAACGCTCGGCGCCATCGAGCTGCTGGGGGGATTGCATGCCGTTACGCTGCATCTGCTGACGCAACTGACCGAGGCGATCCCTGAGCTGTGCCTGCCGGTCACCGAGGCCGAGCCCGGGCTGCTGCCCCTGCCCCTGGCCCTGGCCTTGCCGCTGACCCGGCTCACGACCGCCCTGGCCGTTGCGCCCGGGCCGCTGGCCGCGCTGGCCCTGGCCCTGGCCCTGCTGACCCTGGCCAAACTGCTGGCCTTGCCGACCTTGACCCTGCTGACCTTGCCCTTGCTGGCCTTGTTGCCCTTGTTGCCCTTGTTGGCCGTCCTGGCCTTGCTGATCTCGGCCCTGGCTCTCGCTAAACGTGTCGTCGAGAAGCTGCTGCTGCTTGCCGATGATGTCGCCGAACTGATCCATCATCTGCATCATCTGCTGGCTTTGCTGGCTCTGACCCTGACCCTGCGCCATCTGGCCGTTCTGGAGCTGCTCCAACATGTCGCGCAACTGGCTCAGCATCTGCTGCGCCTGATCGCGCGACCCCTGCTTCGCCATATTCTCGATGTCGCGCATCATGCGCTCGAGATCCTGCTGACGGATCACGTTATTGGGCGACATGTCCTTCGGGAACTCCATCGGCTGGTTCTGCGCCTGCCGCTGCATCTGCTCCATGAAGTTGTTCAGCGCTTGCCGTAGCTGATCCATCAGACGCTGGATCTCTTCGTCCGAGGCGCCATCCTGCAGGGCCTTGGAGAGTTCCTCCTGCGCCTCGCGGAGCGCTCGCTCTGCATCGGACAGGTCACCATCCTCGAGCCGCAGCGCGACGTGCCAGAGCTGGTCGACGACGCTTTTGGTGCCGGCGCGCGACTTGTCGCGCTTCAGGCGCCAAGCGGCGGACCTCAGTCCCAGGTAAGCCCGCCGATCCTTGATGAACCCCTCCGGCTCGAGTGTGATTGCATCAAGCGCAAATCCGACCGTATCGCGGTTGCGCGGGTCCTCGACCAGGAAGCGCCGCTGCTCGACGACGGCCTTCGCGATCGGGTTCTGGAAGCGTCGCTGGGGCAGGATGAGATCGATCGGCTGGCTCTTGCCGACCTGCCCGGCATGGTCCTTCGCCGACAGCGTGAGCTGAACCCGCGATCCGGCCCACGGATGGCCCGTCAGCTCGTGGTAACTGAACGCCTCGCCGTCCTTCGCATTCGCCCGAGGCAGCCTCAAGCTCAATGCCGGCGGCCGCTCGAGCGGCGGTCGCGGTCCTTTGTTGGCCTTCGGCCGTGCCCAGCTGGTCGCCGGGTCGTCCGGTTGTGGCTTGGCACGCGTGATGCGGCCTTCGGCAGAGACAACGCCGTAGTCGTCGGACATCTTGTATGTCAGCTTAAGCGACCCGCGTGGCAGTCGCTGGGGCTCCTTGCTGAGCGCGATGGTCGGCGGCTTGTCGGGAACCACTCGCAGCACCCACGGCGGCGTGGCCAGCCCTACCACGCGAACCGTCGCGGACTTGCGCAACTCGATCCGAGTCTCGGCCACGTCGCTCTGCAGCGCGGGTACAACATTGGGACTGCGATCGGCCACCTCGCGGAATGCCGGATCCTGGGGCTTGACCTCGATGCGCTCGGCCGCCGTTGCGCCCTCGCGTGTTACCTCGAGCACGAAACCCTGCGTTCCGGCGCCGCTCGCCCGTATGACAAGCTCGCTGCGCTCGGGTACCTCGATCTCACCCTTATCGTTCGTCCCGGCCGACGGCTGAGCACCTGACCGGGCCCCGTCCGCGAGGATCACCGGCGGGGCACCGGTGTAGCCGGGGGGCGTGACCCAGGCGTCGAGCCGCGCATTGACCGCGAGTGCTGGCGGACCCAATCGAATGGCCGCTCTCAGCCGATCCGCGGCACTATCGCCGACGAACCACAGCATGAGGCCGAGACCAAGGACCATGAGCGACCGGATAGCAAACGGATCGAGCAGGTCCGTCCGGGCTGCCGGCAATCCCACCTTGAGCTTGCCGAGCTGCCGCTCGATACGCGCCTTATGTTCCGTCCACAGAGCCTGCGTCGCGACGTTGCCCGTTGCGGCCGTCAGGTGGTCCTCGTAGCTGGAAGCCGGCCGATGGGGCACGCCCGAGCGCTGTTCGATGCGTCGGATCGCCGCTTCTCGTGTGGCCCCTGGCGTCCGTGCCAGCCAGACGACCAGACCCAGAGCGGCAATTCCAAAGGCACCCAGAAGCGCCAAATGCCCCAGCTCCGGCAACATCTGCCAGATGCCTGCCAGCGAAACGACGACGAACAGCCCAACGAGGCCGGCCAGCGCCCAAAGCCGCGGCCACAGACGTTCGAGCACCAGCGCCGCGCGGCTGAGCCGTACCTTGCGCTCGAACTCGGCATTGGGGACGGCCGAGGCCGCACGCGTTTCGCTCGTCATCGACGATTCCTTGAACTCGCCCCGAGTGTTGGCTCTAGCCAGCTCCCTCGCCCCTCGCGACATCCCTTATGACACACAATCGCATGTCGGGTCTCGCTTGACGAGCCCCCGGCGAGCCGCGCCGGATGGGTCGACCTGTTCACATTTGCTTCATCTAGGACGGCCACTGGGGCCGAAACGAGGCGCCGGGATGCCGGTTCCAGTATCTCACTCGGCCGCAAGGGCGACCGTCGCCTCGCGGGGGGCGAATGTTTCGGACGAGGCGATCGCCCACGCGTGGCGGAACTGCGGGTGGTCGGTCCCCGTCAGCAGCTCGCCCGGCCGCAGGATGCGGTACATCTCGGCAAAGCTCACGACACGATCCGGCGCCGCACGGCGCATGAAATGATGTGGGCCGAACTCGCGTGGATGATCGAGGCCGGCTGCCGCCACCAACTCAGCTAAAGTGTGCAGCGTCTCGCGATGGAAATTCGCGACCCGCTGGGCCTTGTCCGGAACGACGATGGCGCGGCTGCGCGAGGGGTCCTGGCTCGTCACGCCGGTCGGGCATTTGCCGGTATGGCAGGTCTGAGCCTGGATGCAGCCGACTGCGAACATGAAACCGCGCGCCGAGTTGCACCAGTCGGCGCCCAACGCCATGGCCCGCGCAAGGTCGAACGCCGTGACGACCTTGCCCGAAGCGCCGATCCGAATGCGATCGCGCAGGCCGGTTCCCACCAGGGCCGAGTGCACGAAGGCGAGCCCGTCACGGAGAGGCATGCCGACGTGATCCATGAACTCGAGCGGAGCGGCACCCGTCCCGCCCTCCTTGCCGTCGACGACGATGAAATCCGGCGTGAGATCGGTCTCGAGCATCGCCTTGACGAGGGCCAGGAATTCCCAGGGATGGCCGATACAGAGCTTGATCCCGGCCGGCTTGCCGCCGGACAGGCGCCGCATCTCGGCGATGAAGCGCATCATTTCAACCGGCGTGGAAAAGGCCGAGTGATAGGACGGCGAGACGCAGTCCTGGCCGAGCGGCACGCCCCGGATGCGCGCGATCTCGGGCGTCACCTTCGCCGCCGGCAGGACGCCGCCGTGCCCCGGCTTGGCACCCTGGCTGAGTTTCAACTCGACCATTTTGATCTGCGGCGCCGACGCCGTCTCGGCGAACCGCTCGGGCGAGAACGAGCCGTCGGGATTGCGGGCGCCGAAGTAACCCGAGCCGATTTCCCAGATGATGTCGCCGCCGTTCTCTGCGTGATAGGGCGAGAAGCCGCCTTCGCCGGTGTCATGTGCAAAGCCACCTAGCTTTGCACCCCGATTGAGCGCGCGTACGGCGTTGGCGGACAGCGAGCCGTAGCTCATTGCGGAAATGTTGAAGACCGAGGCCGAGTAAGGCTGCGTGCAGGTGGCGCCGCCGATCGGGACACGGAAGGGGTCGCTGGACACAGGACGCGGGGCCATGGAGTGGTGCAGCCACTCGAACTGAGTCTGGTAGACGTCGTACTGGGTGCCGAAAGGCTGCTTGTCCAACTCCCCCTTGGCGCGCTGATAGACAATCGCCCGCTTGTCCCGGCCGAAGGGCATGCCGTCCTTGTCGGTCTCGAAGAAGTACTGCCGCATCTCCGGTCGGATCTTCTCGAAGATGAACCGCAAGTGCGCGACGATGGGATAATTACGAAGGATGGCGTGGCGCGGTTGCAGCAGGTCTCGGACGCCGAGGGCGGCGAAAAATCCGAAAACGAGCAGTGGCGGCAAGACGAACACGTCCCAGCCAGGGAAAACAACGGCTGTTGCCCCCAGCGCAACCGAGCCCAGAATGGCCACGGTGACGGGAAGATAGCGCAAGGCGAATGCCAACTTCAGATGGCGCATCATTTCCCTCCAAGGGAGCGGCTTGGGCAGGTGATGCCGCTGCCGCCGCATCGATGATACGCAGTCTGCCTTACATATGTGACGAGCCTTGTAACAAATCCGCTAGAGCCAATCCGGCACCCGGTCCTCGCCGATCAGCTCTTCCCAGGTTTGCCGAGGCCGGACGACGGCATACGTTGCGCCCTTCACCAGAACCTCGGGCACGAGGCGCCGCGAGTTGTAGGTCGACGACATGGCTGCCCCGTACGCACCGGCCGTCATGAACGCCACGAGATCGCCGGGTGCCAGATCCGGAAGGTGCCGGGCCGCCGCGAAAGTGTCGCTCGTCTCGCAGATCGGCCCGACCACATCGTAGTCGTGGCGGGACGCGTCCGGCCCCGCTTGCCGGACAGTCCAGATATCGTGGAAGGCATCGTACATGGCCGGTCGCACGAGGTCGTTCATGGCGGCGTCGACGACCACGAACGTCTTTTGTACACGCTTGTTCAGATGGATCACGCGCGTCAGGAGCAATCCGGCATTGCCGACGATGATCCGCCCTGGCTCGAAGCCGAGTTCAACCCCTAACCCATGGAAGGTATTGCGCACCAAGGCCGCATACGAGTGAATGAGGTCCGCCCCGTGCACCACCGCTTCGCTCATCTCGTAGGGAATGCCCAGGCCGCCGCCGAGGTCGAGCCTCGACACGCGATGACCTTGCTCCCGGAGGCGCACGGTCAGCGCCCGCATCCGCCCGAAGGCGGCACCGAGGTCGTGCAGTGCGCGGATCTGGCTGCCGATGTGTACCGCGAGCCCTTCGACCTCGATGCCCGGCATGCCGGCTGCCACGGCATAGAGCCTCTCGGCCTCCTCGATGCTGACGCCGAACTTGTTGTCCGACGATCCGGTGGTGATCTTGGCGTGTCCGCCGGCGCCGACGTCCGGGTTGATGCGGAACACCACCGACTGGCGGCGTCCCTTGGCGGCCGTGACGCGCGCCAGCGCCTCGAGCTCTCCCGCCGTCTCGACGTTGATCTGGTAAATGCCAGTCGCAACCGCAAAAGCGAGTTCTTCCTCGGTCTTGCCGACGCCTGAGAATACGATGCGACCTGCCGGAATTCCGGCGGCGAGAGCTTTGCGGATCTCGCCTTCGGAGACGGTATCGGCGCCCGCGCCCAGTCCACCGAGCAACTTCAGCACAGCGAGGTTCGGGTTCGCCTTCATGGCGTAGAAGACGCGCGCATCAAGCCCCGACATGGCACCCGCGAAGGCCTCGTAGTGCCGCGTGATCGTTGCCGCCGAGTAGACGTAGACCGGCGTCCCGACCTCGGCCGCGATCGTCTCGAGGCTGACGTCCTCGGCATGGAGCGTCCCGCCCCGGTAGGTGAAGTGATGCATGGCCCGTCCGGCTCCGGTCGCACCGGGCCCGCGCCCGGCAGCTTTCGCGCCGAGACTAAGCCGGTTCGCGCCGCGCCGCCAACGGGGCATACAGTCAAAGGTTTCTCGGCTGCAGCATCAGAAAAAATCGTTTGCCAGCGCTGTCGGCGCGCGGCCTCCTCGAACGTCTTTCAACCATGTGCCATCCGGAGACGCGCCGATGCAGTATGCGATCCTCTGCTACCATGACGAGAAGGTGGTCTGCGCCTGGTCGAAGGCCGAGGACGAGGCCGTCATGGCCAAGCTCATGGTCATCAACGAGCGCCTCGCACGCGAGGGTAAGCTCGGTCCCGTCGCCCGCCTGCTGCCGACCACAGCCGCGACGACCCTGAGGAAGGATCGCGACCCGCCGCTCGTGCTCGACGGGCCGTTCGCCGAGACCAAGGAGCAACTGCTGGGTTTCTACGTGATCGAGGCCGCGTCCCTCGACGAGATCCTCGACATTGCTAAAGAGTTGGGCGCGGCGAACCCCGGCGGCTCTTACGAAATCCGCCCCATCGGCTATTTCATCGACGGGAGAAAGCCAGGGTGACCGACCGGGACTGGATGAGCGCCGTCCTCGCCGCAGCACGTCCGCGGGCGGTCGCGGCTCTCGTGCGCTACTTCCGCGATCTCGATACGGCCGAGGAAGCCTTCCAGGAGGCGTGCCTGCGGGCGCTGAAGACGTGGCCGGGGAATGGCCCACCTCGCGATCCGGCGGCCTGGCTCGTCATGGTTGCGCGCAACTCTGGCATTGATCAAGCACGGCGCGCACGCCGGCAGTCTCCGCTTCCCGACGACGACCGCGCCGTCTCCGATCTTTCGGACCACGAGGGCCCCGCCGTCGAACGGATCGATGCCGCCGACTATCGCGACGACATCCTGCGCCTGATGTTCATATGCTGCCATCCCGAGCTGCCGGCGACGCAACAGATCGCGCTCGCGCTGCGCATCGTCTCCGGATTGTCCGTCGCTCAGATCGCGCGTGCCTTCCTCGTCTCCGACGCGGCCATGGAGCAACGCATCACCCGCGCCAAGGCGCGCGTGGCCAAAGCCGCCCTCGCGTTCGAGACGCCGGGTGCCATCGAGCGTGCCGAACGCCTCGCGGCCGTCGCTGCCATGATCTATCTGTTGTTCAATGAGGGCTACACCGCGCCCGGACCCGGCAGCGACGACAAGACTGCGCTCGCCGAAGAGGCCATCCGCCTTGCCCGACTGCTCCTGCAACTTTATCCGACCGAGCCGGAGGTGATGGGGCTCCTCGCACTGCTCCTGCTTCAGCATTCGCGCGCTCACGCGCGCTTCGACGCCAACGGCGAATCCATTCTGCTCGCCGATCAGGACCGCAGCCTCTGGCGCAAGCCGCTGATCGCGGAAGGTCACGCGCTCGTCGACAAGGCGATGCGCCATCTCCGCCCCGGCCCCTATCAGATCCAGGCCGCAGTTGCCGCACTGCATACGCGGGCCGCCAGCGCCGAGGATACGGACTGGGGCCAGATCGATCTGCTTTACGGCGCGCTCGAGCGGATGACGCCGTCTCCTGTGATCACGCTCAATCGCGCCGTCGCCGTGGCGAAAGCGCGTGGTCCTGCGGCGGCACTCGACATGATCGAGCCCATCGCCGAGTCGCTCGCCGGCTATTTCTATTTTCACGGCGCGCGGGGCAGCTTCCTGGCTGAACTCGGCCGCACGAAAGAGGCGCGCGAGGCATTCGGGCGCGCCATCTCGCTGGCGCGTTCGCCGGCGGAAGCCGCGCACGTGCGGCGCGAGATCGACCGGCTGGCAGTTTCTGCGGCGCGCGGCAATGCCACCAGTGAAGGAGTAGAGAAATAATTGCCGGAAGCTGTCGGTCTGGCGTCGAGCCGGACGTCCTAGCGAAAACGACACCGTAGCTCAGAGAAGGGTCCCTGCCATGAGCGACTATACTGGCAAGTACGTCGACGGGTTCGTGCTTCCCGTGGCCGCCAGCCGCCTCGAAGACTACAAGCGCATCTCCGAGGAGATGGCTCGGTTGTGGAAGGAACACGGCGCGCTCGAGTACGTCGAATGCATCGCCGATGACGTCAAGCCGGGCAAGGTCACATCGTTCCCCCAGGCCGTCGATCTGAAGCCGGGCGAGATTGTCGCGTTCTCCTGGGTGCTCTACCGCTCGCGCGAGCATCGCGACGAGGTGATGGCCAAGGTCATGGACGACCCGCGCATGAAAGGCATGGACAAGAACGCGATGCCCGTCGACGGCATGCGCATGTTCTGGGGCGGCTTCAAGGTGCTGCTGGCGGCTTGATCGCGAACACGTGAGGAGACTCCCATGCTGACCCTGCTCGCCTCTATCGCCATCGCGGCCGTCATTGCTGTTGGGATCGTACTCATCCTCGCGGCTCGCCGGCCGAATACGTTCGGGTATGAGCGATCGACCGTCATTCAGGCACCGGCCGAGGCGATCTTCCCGTTGATCGCGGATCCGGTCGCCTTCAATACCTGGAACCCGTTCAACGAGGACCCGTCGATAACCGGCACCTACAGTGGACCGCCCCGTGGTCCCGGTGCTCGCTACACGTTCGCGAGCAAGGGCGCCGGCACCGGCTATACCGAGATCGTCGAGGAGGATGCGCCGCGCCGGCTCGGCGTGCGTCTCGTCATGACGAAGCCGATGGCGTGCGACAACCACATCGAGTTTCGCCTCGAACCGGTCGCCGGCGGAACGCGGGTCAGCTGGGCCATGTCCGGACCGATGACCTTCATGGGCAAGGTGATGAACCAGGTCATCGACTGCGAAAAGATGTGCGGCAAGCAATTCGACAAGGGGCTCGGCAAACTGAAGGCTCTCGTCGAGCGCGAGCACGCGACGGCATGACGTGGATGATCAGGAGACGATAGAGATGGAACCGATTCCTCCCAGGGACGAGCATCGCTGGCTGCAGCGACTGGTCGGTGACTGGACAGCCGAAACAACGTGCAGCATGGGTCCCGACCTTCCGGTGAGCGTCAACAAAAGTCGGGAAACCGTGCGTGCTGTGGGTGACTACTGGGTCGTGATCGATACCGAGGGCGAGATGCCGGACGGTGCGCCGTTCAGCATGCGCGTGCAGCTCGGCTACGATCCGGAACTCGGGCGCTTCCGTGGCACGTGGATCGGCTCGATGATGCCGATGCTCTGGGTCTATGACGGCGAACTCGACGAGACGCGCACCGTGCTCACACTCAAGGCGCGCGGCCCGAGTTTCGCGGGCGACGGTTCGGTCGCCGACTACGAGGACATCATCGAACTCACGCAAAGCGGAGAGCGCAGCTTCCGCTCACGCGTGATGATGCCTGATGGAACCTGGAACGAGTTCATGCGCGCCACCTATCAGCGCCGCGATTGAGTTCGCCCCAGCGAAGGAGAGCCCGGTGCCGCGCGTCGTCTTCACGCCCAATATCCAGCGTCACGTCGAATGCCCCGAGACGAACGTGCCGGGCCGGACGGTGCGCGAGGTGCTGGACAACGTGTTCGCCGCCAACTCGCGAGCGCGCAGCTACGTGCTCGACGACCAGGCCGCCCTCCGCCGGCATATGACGATCTTTCTCGACGGCGAGCTGATCCGCGACCGCACGGGGCTCAGCGACCCGGTGGGCGAGGCCTCTACCGTCTACGTCTTCCAGTCCCTCTCCGGTGGCTGAACCGACAGGAGCACGCATCATGCCCGACACGCTTCTCGTTTCCACCCGCAAAGGATTGTTCACCGTCGCGCGCACGGGCGGCGGCTGGCGAATCTCAGCTGCCGACTTCCTCGGCGACAACGTCTCACTGGCGCTCGCCGATTCCCGCGATGGCCGGCGCTACGCAGCTCTCGATCACGGCCATTTCGGCGTCAAGATGCACCGCTCAACCGACGGTGGTGGCTGGGAGGAGATCGCGACGCCGGTCTATCCCGCCAAACCCGAGGGCTACGAGGAGCTGGACATGTGGGGCCGTCCGCTGCCGTGGTCGACCGTGCGGGTGTGGGCGCTCGAAACCGGGGGCATTGACGAGCCCGGCACGATCTGGTGCGGAACCATTCCCGGCGGCCTTTTCCGCTCGCGCGACAGCGGAACGAGCTGGCAGATGATGCGCTCGCTCTGGGACCACCCACTGAGAAGCAAATGGATGGGCGGCGGCGCCGACCTTCCGGGATTGCATTCGATCATCGTCGACCCGCGCGACAGCCGCCGGGTTTTCGTCGCGGTCTCGACCGGCGGCATCTGGTTCACAGAGGACGGCGGCGAGACCTGGGCCCAGCGCGGCGAGGGCATGCGCGCCGACCATGTACCGCCCGAACTCACGCACGCACCCATCGCGCAGGACGTGCATTGTCTCGTGCAGTGTCCTTCAGCGCCCGATCGCTTCTGGGTGCAACACCACAACGGCATCTTCATCTCGTCGGACGAAGCGCGCACGTTCACGGAAATCCGAGAGGCCGGCCCCTCGGTGTTCGGCTTCCCGGTGCGCGTCCATCCGAAAGAGCCAGACACGGCCTGGTTCGTGCCGGAGATCAAGGACGAGAAGCGGATTCCGGTCGGGGGGAAGCTCTGCGTCACGCGGACTCGCGACGGCGGACGCAGTTTCGAGACGCTGTCGCGTGGCCTGCCGCAGGACCACGCCTACGACGTCGTCTATCGGCATGCGCTGGCGCTTGACGAGACGGGCAGTCGGTTGGCGATGGGCTCCACCACTGGTGGCCTCTGGGTCAGCGAGGATCAGGGCGACAGCTGGGCTCTGATCAGTCACACGCTGCCGCCCGTCTACGCGGTGCGGTTCGCGTGAGCGTCACCGCGACGGAAAGCCCGGTAGCGCCGCCATGCCGGGTGATCGAACGCCGAGCGCTTTGAACCGCGTGCCCATCCCTTGCGGCGCCATCAGCCGCGCGATGGCCAATTCGATCTCGCCCGCCCGCGAGGGATTGGCTGCCATCAAGCGCGAGGCCCGCTCCGCAATGCCGAGGGCACCGAGCCACTCGGCCTGAGTGACGAGCGGCTCGACCGCAAGGCCTGTCGCGTGGAAGGCAGCCGACGCTGCCGCGAAGTCCACCTGTGTCGTGAGGTCAGCCTCGCCCGGAGAGGTCAGCGGGTGCTCGGCGCGGTGCTGGCGAACCGCCTGCAAGGTGTCGCCGAACCCGCTCGCCTGGTGGCCGTAGTCGATGAAAAGGCCCGCGAACGGTCCGCCGGACGCGATCCTGGCGGCGGCTTCCGTCACGGACGCGAGGTCGCGAAGCTCGATGATGTCGCCGGCTGTGGCCCGGTCCGCGAACGCGGGCAGCGCTCCGCTCCATGACGTCTCAGCCGAGCCGAAATCGAGCCGGCCCGATGGGTCGAGACGAACCACGCGCTCCCGCCAGCCGCCCTCTTGGCGAACCAGTTGAACGACCGGGAGCACATCCAGCAGCTCGTTGGCGAGGATAATGGTGGGGCCCGGTGATAAGTCTGAGATGTCCGGCAGCCACCGCACGGCAGCGCCAGATTGACTTAACGTGGCCCGCTGCGTCTCGGTCAGTACGGGGCTCGGCTCGACGAGCACGACGTCCGCCGCTTCGGCGAAGCCGGGCACTCGGCGCGCAGCCCTGATCGCGTCGGCCATCATGGTGCCGCGGCCCGGTCCGACCTCGACGAGTTGGAACCGGGACGGTGCCCCCATCTGTCGCCACACGACCGCTGCCCAAAGCCCAATCAACTCGCCAAACACCTGGCTGATCTCGGGGGCCGTCACGAAATCGCCTTGCGTCCCTATGGCCTGCCGCGTCCGGTAATAGCCATGAGTCTCGTCGCCGAGGCATGCCGCCATGAAATCTGCGACCGGGATTGGCCCATCGCGCGCGATGCGTGCCTTCAATGCCAACGCCAGCGGCGTCTCGCGGCGTGCCTCGGGATCGTAGCTCATCGACACTGCGTTCATCACGCCTCGGCCCGCCGGCGCGGCAAGAGCCACATCGCCAAGCCGCCGACGATCACCATCGGGATCGAGTACAGCATGCCGGAGGTCAGCACCGTCGAGCCCAGCACTCCGCTGTAGTCCTCCTTGAAGAATTCGCAGACGATCCGAAAGGCGCCGTAGCCTGCGAGAAACGCCGCACCCGTAAGGCCCGGAGTCGCGAGCGAGCCCCGGCCATGGGTCAACCAGCGCAGCACGAGAAAAAGGACGAGCCCCTCGAGCGCAGCCTCGTAGAGCTGGACGGGATGACGGGGCAGTGGACCCGCGCCGGGGAACACCATCGCCCATGGCACATCGCTGGTCCGACCGATGATTTCCGCATTGATGAAATTGGCCGTGCGACCGAAAAACAACCCGAACGGCACGGCGGCGGCCACCAGATCCATCACGCTCAGGGCGTTGACACCCTGCCGGCGCGCGAACAGCCACATCGCAACGATGCTGCCGACGAGGCCGCCGTGGAAGGCCATGCCGCCTTGCCAGATCTTCAGAATTTCGAGTGGATCGCTGAGATAGTGGCCGGGCTCGTACAGCAGGATGTGACCGAGGCGACCGCCGATCACCACGCCCAACGCGACCCAGACGAACAGGTCATCTGCAAGATCCGACACAAATGGCGGCTTTCGTTCGCGCCAGAGTCTATCGGTCGCAAGGAGCCGTTTGATATAGAGCCAACCGAGCAACAGGCCGGTCACATACGCGAGGCCGTACCACTTGATGGCGACCGGACCGATCGCGAACGCGACCGGATCGATGGCCGGGTACGGAATTGCCAGTCTGCTCATTTGCCCCTCGCATTCCTTTGCCGTGCCCGTTGCTCGACGAGCCGGCGCTCCGTGTCAAGGTGACCGGCTCGCCGGGCTTGATCCGCGCCGCCATGCTTCCCATAGTCCAAATGACACCCCTCAACACCCGGAAGGCCCCGGAACGCACATGACACAGTCCAGCAACCGTGTACTCGACGAGTTCGCAAGGCTGATGACCGACGCAGCCGGAGCCGCGCAGGGCGTTCGTCGCGAGATGGAGACGCTGATGCGCGCCCAAGGCGAGCGCTTGCTGCGCGAGATGGACGTCGTCTCCCGCGAGGAGTTCGAGGCCGTCAAGGCCATGGCCCGAAAGGCGCGCGAGGAGAATGACACGCTGACTTCGCGTCTCGATGCGCTCGAAGCCGAGCTGCGCGCGCTCAAGGGTGCATGATCATCGCGCAGGGTGACTGCGAGCCTCTTTCGACGCGCCTTGCGGCAGCCACAATCCATCCACAGACGATCCACAGCTCGTGCACAGCCGTCGCGCGCGGGAAGGGTTGGAATGGCACGGAATCAGGGGCTTTCGCGCGCTCCTGGCTTTGACGGTGGAGAAGGGCCGGGCTGCCTTGCGACTCGTGCCCACGTCCGCTTAGGTCTCGCTCGACCAGAGCACCTCAGCGGCGATGAACCGACGCCGGTGCGAGAGGAGTGGAATCATCGATGGCTACCGCCGAAGCCGGATACGCTCGCATGACAAATCCCGTCGATATCGTCGAGCAGGTCGCCGCAGCCCATGATTGGCCGACGGAGCGGACCAACGAAGACGAATTGACGATGACCATCGCCGGGACCTGGGCCGACTACCATGTCTCGCTCAACTGGCGGGCAGACCTCGAGAGCCTGCACATCGCCTGTGCTTTCGACTTCAAGGTCCCGGACACGCGCCTGAACGAGATCTACCGTCTCGTCGCGCAGATCAACGAGCAGCTCTGGCTCGGCCACTTCGACATCTGGGCCGGCGAAGGGCTGATCATGTATCGCCACGGCCTGATGCTGAATGGCGCCACTGCCAACCCCAGTCAGTGCGAGGCCCTGTTGCGATCAGGTCTCGAGGCCTGCGAGCGCTATTATCAAGCGTTCCAGTTCGTGGTGTGGGCCGGGAAGGATTCTCGGCACGCGCTGGCCTCCGCCATGTTCGAGACCGAGGGGCGCGCCTGAGTGTGTCCGACGATGGGGGCCTTGGCTTCGACGTCCGGTGGCGCTCAAGCGGCCACCGACTCCTTATGGCGGACTTGGGCCTCGGCCACCAGACGATGCAGCTTGGTCTGTCCGTCAGGTGTGACCATGCCGGCCGAGAGGATGATCTTGGCCGCATCTTCCATTGTCATGTCGATGGCCGTGACCCTGGATCGCGGTACGAACACCGTAAAGCCCGATGGCGGCATAAGGTGGGTCGGCATGAACACGGCGATCAAATCCTCGTCCGGGGCGACAGCCGCTATCGGGGCTGCGACACCGCCGGTAATGAACACCAGGGCATAAATGCCTGGTGAGGGAAACTCCATTATCGCTACCTTCTGGAACGCCTGCTCGGGCCCTGTCGCGGAGACCACGGATTCGAACAGTTGCTTCGTGCCGCGATAGAGATTGCGCACGATCGGCATGCCATTGAGCATGCGCTCACCGGCATCGATCAGGGTTCGTCCGATCAGATTGGCGGCCAGCGCACCGATCAACACCAAGGCAATGAACGCGAACACGAGTCCGGCGCCGGGTACTGCAAAAGGCAGGTACGTGTCAGGGTTGTAGAGCCGCGGGATGTACGGCTTTACCCAGTTGTCGACCATGTGGATGATCCACCACGTCACGTAGAGCGTGATGGTCAGTGGACCGACGACGACGAGGCCTGTCAGAAAATGATACCTGAGGCGGGCGCCTAGCGACATGCGGGGCAGTGGGGGTGGTGTCGTCGACGGCAACATGTCCTGGCGCGCGCTACGTTTCGTCGCCTGAGCCTCCAACCGAGCCCGGCGCCGACGCGTACGCCGACCAACCCTCGCCTCGCCATCCTCCATCCCAACACTCCAGGCGTCCCACTGCCACTGGCAAGGATGCACTCGCGGCTACCGACGTTGCAAAACGCATGTAGCACAAAATGCTCGGGCGAGTCCGCCCAGCGCGGAGCCGCATCGGAAGTAATACATCGGCAACGCAGAGATCCCGGTGCCTGAAATTGGAGCATGGCGAGATCGGTGCCAGCGGCCTTCGATTAGGGAGCATCGCGATGAGCCGCCTTCACGCAGCGGTGACGGGACGCCGCTCAAGACGACTGCAGGCGCGGCACGCGGCCGGCAACTTGTCGACGTCCGGATCGGAGCAATGCTGTCCACAGCAATTGACGAGGCTCGCTGTTGGAACAAGCAGCATCGGCTGCGGGCCTAGCCATCGATCGGGCGCCCGTAGGCAGTCTGATCCAACGCTGCCCGACGAATATCGGTCTTACCGATCGAGCACCATGCAATCCATGCGCTTGTCACGGAGCGTGGCACAGATCGACAACGCCTCCGTCGGCTCGACAAACGAACCGATTCGCACGCGGTAGAAACGTCCCATGTTGCCGTAGACGTCCTCGACAATCTCGAAGTTGCGCTGGCCCAGCACCGCGGGCTCTTCCTCGCGAACCTTCGCCATCATCTCCTCGGCCTCAGCCTTGGTCCGCACTGCCGCAAGCTGCAACCGATACGTCCCTGCAGGTGTTGCCTGAGCCGGCATCTGCGGCTGCATCGACGGCGCCACGAGAGCGGCCGTGCGCACGGGAGGTGTCGTCTGGGGACGTGCGGCCGCTTCGATCCTCTGCGGTTCGGAGCTGCTCACGGCCGGAGTGGTCGAGCGTGGCCTCGTCGAGCCGACGGACGCTGTCGTCGTTGGTGCTTCCGAAGACGCGCCACCACCGAACAATCCCGAGAAGAATCCCGTGAGGGTGCCGTTCGATGCGGCTGGCGGCGTGGCGTCTGCTGCGTCCCGTGACTCTCTTTCCCTCCGGTCGGCGGGAGCCGTGGCCGTCCTCAGGGGCAGAGGGGCAGTCGCAACGATCGCGGGAGTCCCGGCGCCGACCGACGCTTCCGGCTTTGCACTCGTCCGGGCGACCGTCGTCGATTGGTTCCAGGCCGATGGCTGTGTGGCGGGCGAAACCTTCGGTTCGGTCCTCGGCACCTCCGGCTCGGACAGCACAGACCGGGCGACCGTCAACTGTCGCGGTGCCTCGCGCTCGACAGGTGGCTGCGAAGGCTCAACAGGCCGTGCGGCGGCAACGGGTGATGGCGCGGGGGCGACGGGCGGAGCGGGCAACGGGGCCGGTGCAGCAATGACGGGGCTGGTCTTTGCGAGCCCAGCCTGCTCCATCGCCTTGCCGCGCGCCATCGTTGCCGACGCACGCTCGTTACCCTGCAGTCCGCCCTTTACCCACAGCGCACTTTCGAGATCAGCGAGCGCTTCGGCCGGGCGGCCCTGGCCGAGGTAGGCTTCGCCGCGGATCGCAAGTGCCCGCGCGGTGCTGCGCGGGTCCTTGCTTGCAGAAGTGAGCACCGAATCGGCCAGTTGCTGTGCGACGGAGGCCTTCCCCTCGTCGAGTGCGCGCCGAGCCTTGTCGAGCGGCGCGTCGGCATTCGAACCACCAGCTTGTGAGCCAGCCGCAGCTTTCGCAGCCTTCTTGGAGGTTTTCGCCTTCGCAGTCTCAGCTCGATCCTGGGCAGCAGCCACGACCACGGTGCCAGCCGCGATGCCTAGAGTGGCCGCCGCCATGACGACCGTACGGACTATGCGCATCATGGCTTCCCCTTGCGTGATTCGCCACGTTTCCCCAACGCACGAGCCTATTCATGATCGCAAGAATGCGGCAAGTGGACGACACAACGCTAATCCGCCGCAGAGCAAAACCTGCGATCTACGCTTGCGAATCGCTCTACTCGACCGTCACCGACTTCGCCAAATTGCGCGGCTGGTCGACATCGGTGCCCATCAGAACCGCCGTGTGGTAGGCGATCAGCTGCATCGGCAGGGCATAGACGATCGGGCTTGCGAAGGGGTGGACGAGCGGCATGCGGATATGTGCCGCCACCGGGCAGCCGATGGCTTCCGGGTCGGCGTTCGAGACGAGAACGATCCGCCCGCCCCTGGCTGCCACTTCCTGCATGTTGGACACAGTCTTCTCGAAGAGATCGTCCACGGGCGCCACTACGACCACGGGTACGTTCTCGTCGATGAGTGCGATCGGACCGTGCTTCATCTCGCCGGCTGCGTAGCCTTCCGCGTGGATGTAGGAGATCTCTTTCAGCTTGAGCGCTCCCTCCAGCGCCAGCGGATAAGAGAGGCCGCGCCCCAGATAGAGCACATCGCGGGCCTTCGACATCCAATGCGCCAGCTCGTCGTAGCGACGCTCCTCGCGGAGCAGCGTCGACATATGACGCGGGACCTCGAGCAAGGCCTTGACCAGCTCGCGCTCACGCTCGTTGCTGAGCTGGCCGCGGGCCCGGGCCATCGCCAGAGCGAGGCACGCCAGCGTGGACAGCTGGCAGGTGAAAGCCTTCGTCGATGCGACCCCGATCTCGGGACCCGCCAGCGTCGGCAACACAACATGGCTCTCACGCGCGATCGTCGATGAACGGACGTTGACGACCGAAGCGATGGTCTGCCCAGCCGCCTTGCAATAGCGCAGCGTCGCGAGCGTATCGGCCGTCTCGCCCGACTGAGAGACGAAGACGGCAAGACCATTTTCCGGAAGCGGCGCTTCGCGGTAGCGCAGCTCCGAGGCCACGTCGATCTCGACCGGGATACGGGCGTAACGCTCAAGCCAGTATTTGGCGACGAGGCCGGCGTAGTAAGCGGTGCCGCACGCCGAAATCGTCACGCGGGAGATCTTGGCGAGATCGATGCCGAGATCCGGAAAGCGGACTTCCCCAGCCGCCATGTTCATGTAATTCGACAAGGTGTGGCTGATGACTTCGGGCTGCTCGTGGATCTCCTTGAGCATGAAGTGACGATGATTGCCCTTGTCGACGAGGAAGCCCGACGCCTGGCTGGTGATCATCGGCCGGTCGACGCGACGCCCTTGGCGGTCGCGGATCTCGACGCCCTCGCGGCTGAGAATCGCCCAATCACCCTCGTCGAGATAGGTGATGCGATCCGTGAAGGGTGCCAACGCAATGGCATCCGAGCCGAGATACATCTGGCCGTCGCCGTGTCCTACGGCCAGCGGGCTGCCCTCGCGGGCGCCTATCATCAGGTTGTCATGGCCGGCAAAGATAATCGCCAATGCGAACGCCCCCCGAAGCCGCATCAGCGCATTCCTGGTCGCGGCGATGGGGTCGGCGCCCTTGCGCATCTCGTAGCTTATGAGATGGGCGATCACCTCGGTATCCGTGTCCGAGGTAAAAATCGCTCCAGCGCGCGTCAGCTCGTCCTTGAGTTCGCGAAAGTTCTCGATGATTCCATTATGGACGACCGAGACGTTTTCCGACATGTGCGGATGGGCGTTGCGTTCGCTCGGCGCGCCGTGCGTCGCCCAACGGGTGTGTCCGATACCGGCGAGCCCGTTCAACGGTTCTCGAGTGAGCCGATCGCTCAGGTTGCGCAGCTTGCCTTCTGCCCGCCGCCGCTCGAGGTGACCGTTTTCAACGGTCGCCACGCCGGCCGAGTCATAGCCGCGGTACTCCAGCCTGCGCAGCGCGTCGACAAGATCGACCGCGACGGGCTTGGTTCCGAGAATTCCGACAATTCCGCACATTTCGCAGATCCTTCGAGTAACGATCGCTAACCGGGAGGTCCGCTCGCGTTGCCACGCCTCCTCACTGATAGTTCCGCAGGCGCCGCAATGCAATTCTCACGCCGTGTGGCGCATCCAAGGGCGAGAACCGGCACGAACGCGCAAGCGCCGACTCAAAGCCGGCACCGACTCTTCCATCCAGGGAAAGCTTCGCTCAAGACACGTTGCGTTTCAGCATCTAACGAGCCCGTCGCTGCGAGCGGCCTATTTCGCGCTCGCTCCCGCCTTACGTCGCTGCATCATGGTGCGGAATTTCGCGGCCCAACCCGGCCTCTCCGACTGCTCAGGACGGGTGATTGCAAGGGCGTCGGCCGACACGTCCTTGGTTACGACGCTACCGGACGCGACATAGGCGCCCTCGCCTATTTTGACAGGTGCCACCAGCGAGGAATTCGAGCCGATAAAAGCCCGCGCGCCAATTGTGGTCTGGTGCTTGAAATAACCGTCATAGTTGCAGAAAATGGTTCCAGCACCGATGTTTGCGCCAGCGCCGACTAAGCCATCGCCAATGTAGGCGAGATGGTTCGCCTTGGCACCGGCCTCCATCCTAGCGTTCTTAACCTCGACGAAGTTGCCGATGTGTACGTCGGGACCAATGTCGGCGCCCGGACGGATCCGGGCGAAGGGACCGATCTCGGCTCCGGCCCTGATGACAACTCCGTCGCGGCTCTTCTGGTCGAAGCCCTGGATGTGGGTATTCGCCTTGATGATCACCCGATCCTCGACGGTGACGCCGCGACCGAAGAATACGTTCGGCTCGATCAAGACGTCCTTGCCGATCCTCGTGTCGTGACTGAACCAGACGGCTTCCGGAGCAATGAGAGTCACCCCGCTCCGCATCACCTCCAGACGGCGTTCTTCCTGCCAAACTCGCTCCGCCACGGCCAATTGATCGCGCGAATTGACGCCCATAACCTCACGCTCCGGGCATTCAACTGCGACCGCCCGGAGACCGTCAGCGCGCGCTATCTCGACAGCGTCGGTCAGATAATACTCACCCTTGGCATTCGCATTGCCGATCCGGTCGAGTAGCGACACCAGTGCCGGCGTGCGGAAGGCCATGACGCCGGAGTTGCAGAAGCCAATCGACCGCTCTCCCGCCGTCGCCTCCTTCTCTTCGCGTATCGCCAGGAGATTGCCCGCCCCATCCATAACCAGACGCCCGTAGCCCGACGGATCTGCGGGGCGAAAGCCCAGCACAGCGAGGGTCGCGCCATCGTCGAGCGCCGCTCTGAGGCGCTTCAGGGTCTTCCCCGTTATCAACGGCGTGTCGCCATAGAGCACAATCACATCGCCCTTGTGACGCTCCAGGACGCGCCGCGCTGCGAGCACGGCATGCCCTGTGCCGAGTTGCTCTTCTTGAACCACAACCTCGATGTCGTCGGCCTCGCGGCGAGCCTCACGCGCCACCGCTTCCATAGCCGGCCCCACGACAATCGCGGTGATCCCCGATCCGGCCGCACGCGCTGCGTGCAGCACGTGATCGACCATCGCCATGCCTGCGATCGGATGGAGCACCTTTGGAAGTGACGATTTCATGCGCTCGCCCTTGCCGGCGGCAAGAACGATGGTCAGCAGCGGGTGCATGTTCAAATCCCCAATCTCGAAGCCGGACCCACCGAGCTGGCAGCGGCTTGCGCCGTGGCAAAACGCCAACTGCATATACCATCCGGAAAACCCCGGCGAGGGGTGACGAGGCGTACGCCCACAGCCTTTGATTGAGGCGGGCACGCTCCGCAACGGGCCCCGCACCGGAGTCCTTACTCGCACGTACCACGACGGCAAGTTATGATTTAGCTGGTGTCGGCGATATGAACCGAACTAAGCGGCGGGGCGACTCAGAGCTGACTGGCGTTGAACGTGTCGCAGTCTCGGATCTGGGCCGTTTCGAGCCCTTTTCGGAACCAGCGAACCCGTTGTGCGGACGAGCCATGGGTGAAGGCATCCGGCACCACACGACCAGACTGTTGCCGTTGGATCATGTCGTCGCCGATCGCGGCCGCGGCGTTCAGGCCTTCCTCGATATCGCCGGGCTCCAGCCTGTTCTTGAGCTGATGGTTGAGTGCGGCCCAAACCCCGGCCAGGCAATCCGCCTGCAATTCCATCCGCACCTGGATCTGGTTTGCGTCCCGCTCCGAACGTGCCTGCTGCTTGGCCATCTGCACCTTCTCGGAGATCCCGAGTAGAGTCTGCACGTGATGGCCGACTTCGTGTGCGATGACGTAGGCTTGGGCGAAATCGCCCGGTGCTTTGAACCGCCGCTTGAGCTCCTCGTAGAAGGTCAGGTCAATATAGATCTTCTGGTCCAGCGGGCAGTAGAAGGGCCCCATCGCCGCCTGCCCCGTGCCGCATGCGGTCGGGAACGCGCCCGAGAAGACGACGAGCTTAGGCTCCTTGTACGTGCGCCCGAAGGATTGGAAGATCCGATGCCACACGTCCTCGGTGTCGGCGAGCACGCGGCCGACGAACTTCTTCATCTCATCCTGGCTAGGGTCGACCTGCTGGCCACGGCCCGGAATCTCGAAGGGATCGCGGCCACCCGCTTGCGGCCCCGGGTCGGCCTTAGGAAACTGCGGAAACTGGATGCCTCCTCCGCCGCCTCCGCCACCGCCACCTCGCAGGATGTCCAGCGGATTGACGCCGAAGAACAACATCAGCGCGCCGATGATCAGTAGTGTCGTCAAGCTGAAGCCGCCGCGTCCGCCGCCACCCATCGGTATCGGAATGCGCATGCCGCCCCGCCCGAACGGGGAACCGCCGCTTTCGCCGCGGCGATCCTCAAGATTCTTGCTTTCCCGATCCCGATCGTCGTAGCGCATGGCGCATACCTTCATCTGCGCGAGCCCTTGGCGCTATACATCGCGCCGGCCCACAGTTCGTGATCGAATTCAGCACGCTAGCTACCCCCAGACAAGGGCAAAGCGCTGCGCATTGAGCGCGATTTCGTCATTGCCCTCGCGGAGCCCGGTCCGAAACGCCCAAACGGCTGTCGTCCGAGGACGACAGCCGTCGTTGGCAGCGCCGATCAAGCCGCTTAGTCTTGGTTCAGGCCATGATTTACTCGACGGAGCGCTTGACGTCGCCTGAGATTTTCTGTGCCTCGCCTTTGACCTCCTGAGCAACGCCCCTGGTCTCGAGTTCGCGGTCGCTCAGCGCGCGGCCGGCCGCCTGCTTCGCTCCGCCGACGACACTGTTGTAGTGACCGGTTACCGTATCGGCGGGGCTCGACTGGCGTGCCTTGTCGACTGCGTTGCCCGCTGCATCGGTGGCACCGGCTATCGCGTCCTTGGCGGCGCCCAGGGCCTTCTGGGCTTCACCCTTGACCTCTTGCGCGAGGCCCTCGGCCTCGAGCTTCTCCGAGCCGACGGCGCGGCCCACAACCTGCTTCGCGCTGCCGACCGCGTCGTTGTAGTAGCCTTTGATCTTGTCGCTCGTTCCAGACATCCCGATAGCTCCTGACCAAGACTGTTGGGTTGCGCACGCAGCAACCAAACTCCGGGGTGCTCGGGAAGTTCCTCCTCAGTCCGATTGTTTGGCGGCCAGCGCTTTCGAGTCCAATTTCGACTTGCCGGTGCGCGGCGGCGAGCGGAGCAGAGCACGCACGCCGCGCGAGGCGACAACCTCGCCGTCGTTGGCGTAGGCCTCGTGATTGCGCTCGATATCCTTCAGCTCGTAAAGATAGTTGACCATCAGGCCATGACCTTCGCGCAAACCTTTCTCCGAGACATCGCCCAGCCAATTGATGCGCTCGAGGCGCGCCCCGTTCCCGAGGTGGAAGCGGGCGACGGGATCTATCGGCCGATTGTCGTGGCTTCGCGCCTGCAGAAAATAGTGCGCCGCGAGCGCCAGCAAAGTCGGCTTCAGCGCCTCGGCCTCCTCGGGGTCGTCGAGCCAGCCTGGATCACTCAGCATCTGCAGAGCGAGCCGGTCGGCGTCTGTCACGATCCGAGCGCCTTCGTCAGCCACCGCCCGGTCAAGCCAGCGCGCGAATGTCGGCACCGGCGACAGCGTGACGAATGTCTTGAGTTGCGGTTGCTCGCGGGCGAGTTCCCCCACGACCTGCTTGATCAAGAAGTTGCCGAACGAGATGCCTCGCAGCCCCTCCTGGCAATTGGATATCGAATAGAACACCGCCGTCGATGGGGCAGGACGCGGCTCGCTCGCCGCCGGTGCCGGGCCTCCGATCAGGTCCTGGATGTGGCCGGGTACATCGCGCGTCAGGGCGACCTCGACGAAAATCAATGGCTCGTCGATCAGAGACGGATGAAAGAAGGCGAAGCAGCGCCGGTCGGCCGGCTCGAGCCGCCTGCGGAGATCCTCCCAGCCCTGTATCTCGTGCACAGCCTCGTAGCGGATGATCTTCTCGAGGATTACCGCCGGCGTCTGCCAGTCGATCCGGCGCAGCACAAGGAAGCCTCGGTTGAACCACGACGCGAACAGGTGCGCCATGTCGTCGTCGACCGCATTGAAGCCCGGCTCGCCCTTCAGGATGCGGAACAGATCGCGTCGCATCGCAACTATCTCGGCCGTGGCGCCGGGTGCCAGATTGAGGCGCCTGAAGAACTCCTGGCGCGGGCTTTCGACGGCATCGCGCAACTGGAGCATCGTCGCTTCGCCAGGAGCTTCGAGAAACGCTGCCGCGGCGGCCTTCACGGCGTCCGGATCCGGCTTGAAGTCTTCGGCGATGATCCGGAAAAAGACCTTGCGGTCGTCGGGCCCGAGCCCGCGGTAGCGGTCCAGCAATTCACGCGCGATGGCGACACCCGAGGCCTCGCCGCGTCCCGACAGCAGGGCCCGGGCCAAGCCGCCAATGTCCTCGCGTTGCGGTCCGACCAGCGCGCTCGGCAGATACTGGCGACCCTGCTCGGCAACCGTCGTCAGCAGATCCTGCAGGAATGACACGTTGATCGGCATGGGTCCTCCGGCTCTCTGCTCCGCTAGCGGAGCGCAACTCGGTTTAGGGCGCAAGCGTCACGCCTGCAATGCGTTGGCGCCGCCAACGCCCAAACTCTCGACCGACGCGTTGCGATGCCCCATGCTGGCGCGCCAACACACCTCCGGAGGAGCCCGATGTCCGAGACCTATGAAATTCTGGCGCTGAAGTACGGCGAGAATACCGCACGCAAGGCCGCCGACAACTTCATGCACCCCACGCCCGACGACCACGCGTCGGCCATGCCCATCGATTACTTCGTGTTCCTGATCCGCAACGCCAACCGCACGATCCTGGTCGACACCGGCTTCGATCACAAGGAGGCGGCGGCACGCGGCCGTAAGATCACGGTCGAGCCCATCGAGGTGCTGAAGCGCATCGGCGTCGCACCGGACTCGATCAAAGAGACGATCATCACGCACCTGCACTTCGACCACGCCGGCACGATGGACCAGTTCGCCAACACCAAGTTTCACCTGCAGGCGTCTGAGATGGCCTACGCGACGGGACCCTGCATGTGCGAGGCGTCGATGCGCACGCCGTTCACGGCGGATCACGTTTGCCAGATGGTGCGCCACGTCTACTCGGGCCGTGTTCATTTCCACGACGGCGACGGCCACATCGCGCCCGGCATCACCGTGCACCATTGCCCCGGCCACTCGAAAGGGATCCAGGCCATCACCGTCAACACCGCTCATGGCCCCGTGGTTCTGGCCGCGGACGTGGTGCACTTCTATGCCAACATCGAGCAACGCCGGCCGTTCTTCATCACCATCGACCAGGAGGCGACCCTGAAGTCCTACGACCGGCTGCAGGCGATGGCCGGCGGCAAGCTGAAGAACGTGATACCGGGCCACGATCCACTGATCCTGAAGCGCTATCCCGCGTGGAAGCCCGAGACGGAGGGGATCGTGCACAAGCTCGATGCCCCGCGCATCGGATAGCGCGGTGGCACCGGGTCGGCATCGCGTGGCGCCGGCCCGGGGCATGCCTCACGGACTCAGGCACTCGCCTTGTCGAGGGCGGCGAGCGAGCCGGCATCCAATTTCAGCGTCGTCGATTTTTGTATGTCGGCAAGTTGCTCGAGGCTGGTCGCGCTAGCGATTGGAGCCGCGACAGCGGGTTGCGCCAGCAGCCACGCGAGCGCCACCTGGGCCTGGGTGGCGTTGTGCGACTTGGCGGCATCGTCGAGGGCTTTCAGGATGCCGAGGCCCTTCGCATTGAGATACTTGCCAGCACCGGCAGCGCGCGCCTTGCCGGCCAGATCGGCCTCGGTGCGGTATTTGCCGGTGAGGAAACCGGACGCCAAAGAGTAGTAGGGTATGACGCCGATCCCCTGCTTGACGCAGAGATCCTGCAGAGGGCCCTCGAACTCTTTCCGCTCGACGAGGCTATAGAGCGGCTGCAGCGTCTCGTAGCGGGGGATGCCGGCTGCGGCGCTGGCATCGAGCGAGGCTTTCAAGCGCTCGGCATTGAAGTTGGAGGCGCCGACGACGCGGACCTTGCCGGCCTTCACCAGCTGAGCGTGGGCCTCCATCGTTTCTTCGACCGGCGTGACGTTGTCGTCGCGATGGGACTGGTAGAGGTCGATGTAGTCGGTCTGGAGGCGCTTCAGGGAGTCCTCTACGGCGCGCAGAATGTAAGCTTTGGAGAGACCCTTCTTGTCGGGCGCCATCTCGAGCCCGCACTTCGAGGCAAGGATCACCTTCGAGCGGTTGCCGCGCGCCTTGAACCAATTGCCGATGATGATCTCGCTCTCGCCGCCCGTATTGCCGGGCTTCCATTTCGAGTACACGTCGGCCGTGTCGACGCAGTTGAAGCCGCCATCGAGGAACGCGTCGAGGATCTTGAACGAGGCGGACTCGTCGATGGTCCAGCCGAACACGTTGCCGCCAAAGACCAGCGGGACGATCTCGAGGTTGCTCTTGCCGAGCTTGCGCTTCTGCACGGGGGATTCCCTTCGGGACGGTGTTGGCGGTCGAGGATCAGCTCAGACGGGCGAGGCGACGAACACCGGAATGCGGCGCGTCGTTTTCTTCTGGTAGGCCTCATAGGGCGGGAAGGCGGCGACTGCCAGAGCCCAGAGGCGCGCGCGCTCGGCGTCGTCGGTCACCTCGCGCACACGCATCGGCCAGACTTCGGTGCGGTCGCGCAGCTCGATATTCGGGTTTGCACGGAGATTGTGGACCCAGACGGGATCTTCAGGCGCCCCGCCTACGGAGCCGACGAGGACGTAGCTGTTTCCGTCCTTGACGCGCATCAGCGGCGTTTTGCGAATGGCGCCGGTCTTGTTGCCGGTATGAGTGAAGAGGATGCAGGGCAGGCCCGTGTCGCGCAGCGTCGTGCCCTTGGTGCCACCGCTCGACTCGTAGAGTTCGACCTGTTCGCGGACCCAGTCTCTCGGGCTTGGGATGTACGTTGCCATGGCATGCCTCCGGCGGCTTCGATCGGCGCCAGACTAGGGCGCAACGGCCGCACCACACAAGCGCGCGTGCTGGTCGACTCGGGTGGAGGTCGAGTGGGGTACCGGTCGGGGGCCTGCCTTCAGCCGTGCCGGGACGTGAGGTAGCCCACCCGGTGGCCGCGCTCGGTGCGCATGCGCTCGAGGTGGCCGAGCACGAGGCGAGGATGGAGCTGGCGCCCGGAGTCTCTGACGGCCGCGTCCTCGAGCTTGCGCAGTTCGGCGTAAAGCTCTTCGGCCGTCCAATGCAGCATGGCGACGGCGGTGACGGCAGCCGCTCCCATGTTGGGCGGGACCTTGCCGGCAATGCGCTTGGCCAGGCGCTGCAAAAAGGCCGGCCAATGAGCGGTGGCGGCGCCGAAGCGACCGATGAAGCGGGCAAACAGCGTCGGCTGGAAACGGTAGTCGTGGCTCTCCATCCATTCGAAGAGCTTCAGCATGATCATGTCCTTGAGGCGCAACTCGGAGCTGACGCGATAGTCGTGCCACTCGGCGACGATGTCGAAGCCGGGCTCCAGCTCCATGTCGCCGGGCGCGAAGGTGTGCGTGGCCGTGACGCCGATCCGGTCGACGAAGTCGCGGTTCTTCATGTCGAGGCGCGTGGCGAAGGTCGGCAGCTGAAGATCGCCGGTAGAGCCCATCGAATAGGCGAGGCGGACGAGCTTGGCGCAATAGAGTTCCTGATAGCCGCCAACCTCCATGGTGAAGTCGTAGAGGATCCGGGTCCCGGCGGGAGCGGCGGTGCGGACGATTGCCTCTCGGATCATGCGGGACGATCGCTCGGCCAGCTCGCGATCGCGGCATCGAAACAGGATGGCGCGGCCGATGCCGTGGGCCAGCGCCACGTCAAGAGACGTGACGATCGAGCCCTCCTCGATCAGGGCTTCGACCATCACGAGGTTGCCGTCGTCATCGGGAGCTACGATCGAAACGTGGCTGAACTGGGAATCGACGTCGCCGATGCGGGCGATGGCGGCGCTGTTGTGGACCCTGCCACGCTGGAGCAGGATATCGCCGGGCCTTAGCTCGATGGGTCCAGGGCCGAGGGCGGGGTGCCTCTGAGTGTAGATTTCCGGACCTGCGAACGCAGAGTGCGTATTCTCTTTGCGCGCCAGGCGGGGATGACCGAGCTGGATTTCGCCAAGCAGGTCGCGGGCATAGCGCGCGGCGCGAAAGACGTTGCGAATGGCGATCTGCACGCGTCGGCTCATAAGGCCCTCGGCATGCCATCCGGCGATAGCGTCACGGAGCGACAGATAGGCGTCGAAATTGCGCGCGATGAGATCCGGCGCGAGGCGCCGCACATCGCCGAGGTCGTAGTCGGAAAAATCGGCCTCGAAGAAGTTCAGGTAGATGTCCTCGAGCGATGCGGCGAGCTCGGGCTCGGTGAGCGAATGCTTTCGGGCTAGCGCCTCCGCGTCTGCAATGACGGCGGTCAGGCGCTCGAGTCCGCGGCCTCCCATCGTCTCCCCCATCCGACGCACCGTCTCCCCCGCAGAGACGTACAGAACCTCGTCAAAGCATTTAAGACGTAGGTGCGGATCCGCTCAAGCCCAGTGTGGCCAAACTGCCGCGCTCCGGACGAACTTGCGAGGTGGCCAACTCGGGCGAATACTAGGTCTTCGCCCGGACCATTCGGTTCCTGCCAGACGACACGGGGAAGGCCTCATGAACACTGAGATCGACATGCGCAAGGGCGGTCGCCCGCTGCTGTTTCAGCCCTACACCATTCGCGGGGTGACCCTGAAGAACCGCACGGTTCTAGCGCCGATGGTGCACTACCGGGCGCGCGAGGGCGTCTGCGGGACGTTCCACACCGTGCACCTCGGCAAGTTCGCGCAAGGCGGCTTTGGCGTGGTGATGACCGAAGCGGCCGCGGTCGAGCGACGCGGCATGGTGTCGGACATGGATCTCGGCATCTTCAACGAGACGCAGGCGCAGGCCTTCCGGCCGGTGATCGAGCTGATCAAGGAGGAAGGCGCGGTTCCGGCCATCCAACTCGCGCACGCTGGCCGCAAGGCCGGCATGCAGTCGGCTATGGAAGGCAACGGTGCCCTGACGGAGAAAGAGGTACGCCAGGGCCGGCAGCGCTGGCAGCCGGTCGGGCCGACGACGGTCAAGATCGGGCCGGAGTGGCCGACGCCGCACCAGCTTTCGACGTCCGAGATCGCGGACATCGTCGGTGCGTTCGCGGCGGCGGCGAAGCGGGCGGTGCGCGTCGGCTTCGAGATCGTCGAGATCCACGGCGCGCACGGCTATCTGCTCGCCTCGTTTCTCTCGCCGGTCTCCAACACGCGGAACGATGCCTACGGCGGCGACATCAAGGGCCGCATGCGGTTCCCGCTCGAGGTGGCCGAGGCGGTGCGCGCATCGATCCCGGATTCGACGCCGTTGTTCTTCCGCGTGTCGTCCGTCGATGGCACGCAGGAAGGCTGGCAGATGGACGACACTGTCGTGCTGGCGCGCGAGCTCAAGGCGCGCGGCGTCGACGTGCTCGATTGCTCGTCGGGCGGACTGCTCGGCTCTGCCACGGCGGCGCCCGTGACGCGCTCGCCCGGGTTCCAGGTTCCGTTCGCAGCCCGCGCGAAGGCGGAAGCGGGCATCTCGACGATGGCGGTGGGACTGATCCTCGAAGGCGACCAGGCCGAGGCTATTCTGCAGGAGGGCAAGGCCGACCTGATCGCGATCGGCCGTCAAGCGCAGTTCAACCCCAACATCGTCAATCATTGGGGCCACGATCTCGGCATCAACGAGCACTTCGAGGAGTGGGGCCAGGAGTACGGCTGGTGGCTCGACAAGCGCGTGCGCTCGATGCAGGGCTTCGCCTCGCCGACGGGACGGCTGATCCGCAAGTAAACCTGCAAAGGGGGAGCTGCGCGACCGGCTCCCCCGGCCGCCATCGAGACGAAACCCCGAAGCTGACGAGGAGTGCACCCGATGCAAGTCGGCGTCATGGTCACGAGCTACAACCACCGCGACTGGGACCGCATGCTGGCGGGCGATTACGCCAAGCCGCCGGCGATGTCCGATGTCGCCATCCACGACGAGACCATGAAGCTCGGCGACATGGTGGAGCCGCTGGGCTTCGATGCGATCTGGTGCGCGGAGCACTACGGCTCCCCCTACTCGATGCAGGGCAATCCGCTGCAGTGGCTCGCATTCTGGGCGGGTCGGACTCGCCGCGTCAACATGGGCACGGCGGTGATCGTTGCGCCCTGGTGGCAGCCGGTGAAGCTCGCCCACGAGATCGCGATGCTCGATCTCCTGCTTGGCGGGCGGCGACTGCACATCGGCATCGGGCGGGGCATCTCGGCGCACGAGTATGCCGGCTTCGGCGTCGACCGTGGGGAAGCCCGAGAGCGGTTCGCCGAGATGATCGAGATCCTGCGGCGCTCGGAGGCGGACCGGTTCGAGTTCAAGGGCAAGCACTACGAAGTGCCGCCGACGACCGTCCGGCCGGCTGCGCGGCATCGGGGTGAGCTGTTCCGCGACATCAAAGGGGCGTTCAACACGCCGTCCTCGATGCAGGTGGCAGCCGACATGGGCCTCGGGCAGATGTTCGTGACCGCCGTGTCGCTCGAGACGATGGCAAAGGGCGTCGCCAAGTTCAACGCTATCCGCGCTCAAAGGGGACTGGGGCCGGATCAGCCGACCTGCATGATGTACCTGCACTGTTCGCGCGACAAGACCGAGCTGGAGCGGGCGCGAAAGCATGCAGCCGAGCAAGGCTGGGCGGCGCGCAACCACTATGCGGTGTGGAATGCGCCGTCGTTCGCGGATGCGCCGGGCTACGAGGATTACGCAAAGGTGTTCCGCCAGGGACGCGAGCTGCGTGAGGACGAGAGCATCCTGTCCGAGGACTGCCATCTGATCGGCACGCCGGAGGAGATCATCGCCAAGATCGCGCACGTGCAGGAACGGATCAGCCTCGAGTACCTGATCGTGCATCCACAGCACGGGGCGAAGGAGCCGGCAGAGGCGCGGAAAAGTCTCGAGCTGTTCGCGAAGGAGGTGCTACCCGCCGTGCACGCGATGGCAACGCCGCTGCACCCACATTCGCTCGGGACGGCCGAGAGCCTGAGGCATGCGGGCGCCATGGGCGGCGCGGTCGGGTAGCTGCAGGCGGGCTCCCACGCGCCATGCCGTGCCCGGTTGCTCCCGGACACGGTCTCGACCGAGGCGTTACCGCTTCGCCTCGATTGCCACCTCGACCAGATGGGGCTTGCCGGAGGCGAAGGCGGCCTTGATAGCCGCGCCGACATCTCCGGGCTTCGTCACGCGGGTGGCGGGGACGCCCATGCCGTTCGCCATCTCGACAAAGCCGAGTGGAGGGCCGGACAGGTCCATGTGGGCATAAGGCTCCTGCGAAACGATATCGAACTTCTGCCGGTAGACATCGATGTTGTGCTTGAGGACGCGATACTCGCGATTGGCCAGGATGACGAACACGATCGGAAGGCCGACGTGCGCCGCGGTCCAAAGCGCCTGGATGGCGTACATGGCCGAGCCGTCGCCCGAGATGCACAGAACGGGACGCCTGGGCTGGGCCACCGAGACGCCAAGGACACCGGCGACGCCCTGCCCGATGCCGCCGCCGCGAGCACCGTAGTAGTCACCCGGGCCGTTGAAATCGAGCGTGCGGGCGAGATCGATGGAGGCCGTGATCGATTCGTCGACCACGATGGCGCGAGGGGGCAGCGCGTCGCGGATCTCGGCCATGACGCGGGGCATGGAGATCGGCTCGCGGTCCCAGGCCTTTTCGGCGCGCGCCTTCTGGACCGCATTCTCCTTGTCCTTCAGGACAGTCAGGGCCTTGTTGCGCTGGCGCACGGCATTGCGGTAGTCCGTGTCCGCCGCGCGGTCGATCTCGGCGACGACGCCAGCGAGGGCATGTCGGATCGAGCCGACCAGACCCAGCCCAGGGGCGACACCGTAGGCGAGGCGCTCGTGGCTCGCCTCGATCTGCGCGACCTTGGCGCCCGCGGGGAAGGGGCCTCCTTCGGCATACCAGACGTCCTCGAAGAACGAGCCGCCGACCAACAGAACCATGTCCGCCGAACCGAGGGCCTTGGCGACGGCGGCGGAGTCGAGCGGGAGGCCGAGGCGGGCCGAGGGGTGCGCGGTCGGGAACGGCATGTGCATCCGTAGGCCCTCGAGCCAGACGGAGGCGCCGACCGACTCGGCGAGGCGGACAAGTTCGGCCGAGGCGCCCGCGCGAGCGACGTCGTCACCGGCGACGATCACCGGGCGCTCGGCCGCGAGCAGAGCCTCGGCGATGGCTGCAATGCCCTTTGGCTCGGGATGTGGCGCACGCCACAGGCTTGCCGGTGCGGCCGGACCGACGCTCGTCTCCTGCTCCATAACGTCGATCGGCAAGCCGACAAAGACCGGGCCAGGAGGGCCATCGTTGGCGACTTTGAAGGCGCGACGAAGGATGGGGCCCATCTCGGAGGCCCGCTCGACCTGGACCGACCACTTCGTCACGGGTGCCGCCATGGCGACGAGGTCGTGGCCGAGAACGGGATTGTTCAGGCGCAGGCGGGTGTCCTGCTGGCCCGCCGTGATAACCATCGGCGAGCCGGAACGGAGCGCCCCGTACATCATGCCGATGGCGTTGCCGAGACCCGGTGCGACGTGGAGCGAGACGACACCGGTCTTGCCCGAGGCCTGAGCGTAGTAGCTGGCGGCGCAGAGCGCGATCGATTCCTGCAAGGCCGTCACGTAGCGGATCGAGGGATAGGCGGCGAGACTGTCGAGCAGCGGGCTTTCAGTGGTCCCGGGATTGCCGAAAATGCGCTCGACACCCTGCGCAACGAGGGTCTGCATGAAGACGTCACGGCCGCGCATGCGAATGCTCCCGATAAGTTTTGCTCGGTTGTCCGTTGGGGTTGCGGATGCGATTGTTTCCGCCGATCACCGATGAGAAGGCCACCATCAGACAGGATTTGCAACGATGCTAGCATCGCAGCGCGCGCTGTTCGACATCCCCCGCGACGTCGCCTACTTCAATGCCGCGGGCTGGAGCCCCATTCCGAAGGCGGTGGTGGAAGCCGGTGTGCGAGGGGCAGCCCGCAAGGCGCAGCCCTGGACGCTCGCGCCCGATTTCGCCGACGCCATGTACGAGAGGACCCGGGCGGCAGCGGCCAAGGTCATCAATGCGGAGCCGGACGACGTGGCCCTGGTTTCGTCGGTCGGCTATGGCGTGTCGACCGCTGCAAAGGTGCTCGATGTGCCGCGCGGCTCGCGGGTTCTGGTGCTCGAGGACGACCACACGGCCCCGGTACTCGAGTGGATGAGCCGAGCCGAGGCACAGGGTTTCACGGTCGAGACGATCCGGCGGCCCGGTGACGGCGACTGGACGAGCGCCGTGATCGAGGCGATCGAGCGCAAGGGCGCAGGGCCGCTCGCCGTCGTCTCGATTTCGTCGGTTCACTGGTCCGATGGCGGCGCCATCGATCTCGCCAGGGTGGGGCCAGCGGTCAAGAATCATGGCGCCGCCTTCATCGTGGATGCTACGCATGCCGCCGGCATCCTCGAGCTGGACGTGAAAGCGCTAGATCCTGACTTCGTGATGTTCCCGACCTACAAGTGGCTGCTCGGGCCCTACGGGCGGGCGTTCGCCTACGTCGCCAAGCGACATCAGAACGGCGTGCCGCTGGAGCAGCCGTCGTACGGGCGGCGCAGCGTCAAGGCGGAGCAGGAGGTCTATTTTCTGGATACCCGGTACGTCGAAAGCGCACGGCGTTACGACATGGGCGAGCGCGACCAGTTCGTCTCGATGGAAATGGCGGCGGTCGGGATCGAGACGGTCGCGGGCTTCGGCCGGGCGGCGGTGGAGGCGCGCCTCCTGGCCGTCACGCGGGCCATCGGCGAGCGGGTGCAAACACTCGGCAACAAGGTCACGCTGGCGAATGCGCGTTTCCGGGCGCCGCACTTGATATGCCTCGCATTTCCGAGCGGAATGCCAACGGACCTCGTGCAGCGACTCGCCGAGGAGAAAGTCTTCGCCGCGCCACGCCTCGGTCGGCTTCGGCTTTCGCCACACGTCTACAACGACGACGAGGATGTCGCTCGATTGGTTAACGCGCTCGGGAAGGTGCTCGGCTGAGAGCGCGAAACGGAGAGACCGGCATCGATTCTTTCCCTGCGGCCATGTGCCGAGGAACGAGCCTAGTCTTGATGCTTTAGGCTGGCTGCGGTAGCAGACGGTAAGAGGCTCTGCTGAGCCGCTACGGGAGGGTGAGATGTCGATCGACACGTCGGATGGCCATCCGGCCATGGATTACAAAGAGCACATGCGGACCTACGAGGGCTTCCTGCGCGGAAGCGTTGTGCTGACCGTTCTATGTGTACTCATTCTCCTCGGCATGCTGATCTTCCTCGTCTGAGCCTCGGCCAGCGCTAACGCCATAGCCGCGGTCGCCCGTGACCGGCAAGTGTGCCGGTTCTGCGGCGCCCGGCTATGGAATCTATGAGGAGAGTGCGACATGGTGACGGTAGCCGTCACGCCCGAAGGGTCCGGCGAAACGCGTGCTGCTATCACACCCGAGTCAGTGAAAAAACTGGTCGGGCTCGGCGCCACAGTGCGGGTGGTGGCTGGTACCGCTGCGGCCTCCGGAATCACCGATGAGGCGCTGGCAGCGGCGGGTGCCACGATCGTCAGCAGCGCATCCCAGGCGGTCGGCGGGGCGGACATCCTGCTGAAGGTGAGACGGCCCGAAGCGGACGAGCTCAAGGGTCTCAACGCCGGTGGCCTCGTGGTGGCGATCCTGGCGCCATTCGATGATCGACCCGGTCTCGACGCGCTCGTGGGTACCGGCGCTTCGCTGATGGCTATGGAATTCATGCCGCGGATCACGCGCGCGCAGTCGATGGACGTTCTCTCGAGCCAGTCGAACCTTGCGGGCTACAAGGCGGTGGTCGATGCAGCTTCGATGCTGCATCAGGCCATGCCGATGATGATGACGGCGGCGGGCACGGTGCCGGCCTCGAAGGTGTTCATCATGGGTGTTGGCGTCGCCGGTTTGCAGGCGATCGCGACGGCGCGACGACTCGGCGGCATCGTCTCCGCGACCGACGTGCGCCCTGCGACCAAGGAGCAGGTCGCCTCGCTCGGCGCCAAGTTCGTCGCAGTCGAGGACGCGGAGTTCCGCGAGGCCCAGACAGCCGCCGGTTATGCCAAGCCGATGTCGGAGGCCTACCAGGCGAAGCAGAAAGAGCTGGTTGCCGGGCATATCAAGACACAGGACATCGTGATCACGACGGCGCTCATTCCGGGGCGACCGGCGCCGCGGCTGATCACGGCTGAGATGGTCGCCTCCATGAAGCCGGGCGCCGTGATCATGGATCTCGCCGCTGAGCGGGGAGGCAACTGCGAGCTGACGAAACCCGGCGAGGTGGTCGAGGCGCACGGCGTTCGCATTGCGGGCCCGCTCAATCTCGCCGGCACCATGGCCGTCAACGCCAGCGCGCTTTACGCGAAGAACCTGCTCAACTTCCTCGAGACGATGTTCGACAAGAAGACGAAGGCCTTCGCGGTCAACTGGGACGACGAGATCGTCAAGGGCACGCTCGTTGCCAAGGGCGGAACCATCGTCCACCCGAGCCTCCAGCCGAAAGGGGCCTGAGCCATGCAGTCGGTCGTCCTCCGCCTCCGAAAGATCCTTGGGCTCGAGTTCGCCGCCCTGTACGCGGTCATGATCGTAGGCGCCAGCAGTGCCTCCGCGGCATCGAGCGGTGGGGCGGTCAGCCCGTTCGTCTACCAACTGATGGTGTTCGCGATCGCAATCTTCGTCGGCTACTACGTGGTGTGGTCGGTGACGCCGGCGCTGCACACGCCGTTGATGAGCGTCACCAACGCCATCTCCTCGGTTATCGTGGTCGGCGCGCTGCTCGCAACGGGCGTGGCTCTGGTCTCGGCGGGATCGTGGGTGGCCAAGCTGTTCGGGTTCCTGGCACTGGTGATGGCCTCGGTGAACATCTTCGGCGGCTTCCTCGTCACGCAACGCATGCTGGCGATGTACAAGAAGAAAGAAAAGCGATGAGCGAGCGTCGCCGCCTACCCCACAGGGCCGCGCCATTCCTGTTCGGAGCGCTCACCTCGTGCTTGATGTCGCTGCTCGTTTCGGGCGTCGCGACGTGGCGGGCGCTCGGCCTCGGGGCAGACTTCGTCGCGATCTGGCTCAGGACGTGGCTGTCGGCCTGGCCGGTCGCATTCGTGGCGCTGCTGGTCGTCGCGCCGACTGTGAGGCGTATCGTTGCCGCCCTCGTCGAGCCTAGCCCGATCGTCGCCAATAGCCCTCGCAACGGAGCCTGAGCCGATGATCGCTGCCATCCCCCTCTCCGGCGCGCTCTCTCCCGACGTGGTAGCGCTACTCTACCTCGCGTCAGGCATCCTGTTCATTCTCGCCCTGCGCGGGCTTTCGAGCCCCGACACGTCACGAGCCGGAAACACCTACGGCATGGTCGGCATGACCATCGCCGTCGTCACGACGCTGTTCCAGCTCGGCGCGCCCGGGGATTTCCTTACGTGGTTCCTGATCATCGCCGGCCTCGGCATCGGTGGTGGCATCGGCGCGGTGACAGCCAAGCGAATTCCGATGACCGCGATGCCCGAGCTGGTGGCGGCCTTTCACTCGCTGGTGGGCTTGGCGGCCGTATTCGTCGCGGCAGGCGCCGTCTATGCACCCGAGGCATTCGGCATCGCACTGGCCGACGGCAGCATCCGTACGGCGAGCCTGATCGAAATGGCGCTCGGCGTCGCGATCGGCGCGATCACCTTCACCGGGTCCGTAATCGCATTCGCCAAACTCTCCGGGCGCATGTCCGGCAAGCCCATCCTCCTGCCGGCGCGCCATGCCATCAATGCCGCCTTGTTCCTCGCCATCGCCTGGCTGATCTGGCAGTTCTGCCTGTCGGGCGGCAGCGTGTGGATCTTCTGGGCGATCGTGCTCGCCTCGCTCGCCTTCGGGGTGTTGATCATCGTCCCGATCGGCGGCGCCGACATGCCGGTGGTCGTGTCGATGCTCAACTCCTATTCGGGGTGGGCCGCGGCCGGCATCGGTTTCACGCTCGGCAACATCGCGCTGATCATCACCGGCGCCCTGGTCGGTTCATCCGGCGCGATCCTGTCCTACATCATGTGCAAGGGCATGAACCGCGCCTTCCTATCGGTCATCGCTGGCGGCTTCGGCGGCGAGACGGCGGGACCGGCAGCCGGCGGCGAGCAGAAGCCGGTCAAGCTCGGTGGCGCAGAGGATGCGGCGTACATCCTGAAGAATGCGCAGAAGGTGATCATCGTGCCGGGCTATGGCATGGCGGTGGCGCAGGCTCAACATGCGCTGCGCGAGATGGCCGAGACGCTGAAAAAGAACGGCGTCGAGGTGAAGTATGCCATTCACCCGGTTGCCGGGCGCATGCCGGGGCACATGAACGTGCTGCTCGCCGAGGCCAACGTCCCTTATGACGAGGTGTTCGAGCTCGAGGACATCAACTCGGAGTTCTCGCAAACCGACGCGGTCTACGTGATCGGCGCCAACGACGTGGTCAACCCGGCGGCGGAGGAGGACAAGACCTCTCCGATCTACGGAATGCCGGTGCTGCAAGTGTGGAAGGCGGGCACGGTGCTGTTCAACAAGCGCTCGCTCGCGTCCGGATATGCGGGAATCGACAACTCGGTTTTCTATCGCGACAACACCGTGATGGTGCTGGGCGACGCCAAGAAAATGAC
>JAESFX010000134.1_pt1 | contig 82984 bp, 84 predicted proteins | sample 9269501 | NCBI WGS metagenome assembly JAESFX01 (sample SAMN14515570, study PRJNA621655) | algae metagenome | isolation source: Desmonostoc geniculatum HA4340-LM1 and co-occurring heterotrophs from cave... | place: USA: Maniniholo cave, Kauai, Hawaii | collected 2009-07-28
GTCCTTTCTGTCCCCCAAATCGGCCCTTAAATGGGGTTTGCTTGCTGTTAGATGAACGACTTGCCTATAATGTTCACTATATGTTCTTTCGTGTCAAGCGAATTTCTTCGCCCAGAATACCGTCCAGATGCTTGGGGATTACCTGTGGATAACTATCCACATCGCAAAAGGTTCAATTGGCGCTTCGTTTCCCGCGCCGCTCGGCAAACCATTGCTGCAACAGTTTCTGCGTGCATCCGCCAAAGCCGCCACTGCCGTTCACCGAGCAACTGTTGGGCCGCAGGTCGCGGGCGAACGAATCGAGCGTCTCGACCGCCGAGGTCCAGGACTGATCGGTGACCACCCGCTCCTTGGTGCGCAGCGCCAGCGGGATGCGGTATCGCTCGTTCTCGGGCACATTCGCACAAACGACAATCTCGTCGCCAACCGCCTCGCGGCATTTTTCATCGCCGAACGCGACCAGAAAGGAAATTCGCTCAGGCATTTCGGAAGGGGCAGGGGGAACGTCGTCTTGCGCCAGAGACGCGGACGCCGTGACAAACGCGCCGACGAGAACAAGGGTTTTGAGCATCGTCACGAGCGTTTCTCCTGATTGGGATGCCCGAATTAGCGTGATGCCGTGAACCTGCTGTTAATCGGCTAACAATTCCATGCTGTCTTCCCGCTCCATTTCAGCGCCAGCGCATCGAGCGCGTCGAGCGCCTGGTCGAGCTCATGGCCGCGCTCGGTCAAGCTGTAGGTTACCTTGGGCGGAATGGTCGGCTCGTGGTGCCGGTCGAGAATGCCGACGCCTTCGAGCATGCGCAGCCTTTCGGTCAACACCTTGGCCGAGATTCCCGGCATCTGTTTCTTGATCTCGCCAAAGCGCATGTCGCCGCGCGTGCGGATGAGCCAAAGAATATAGGTCGTCCAAGGCCCGCTGAGCATCGTCACCAGCCCGTGCAGCGGACACTGCATGGGGCTCAGGCTTTCAAGATCGATTGTCTTTGCCATCGTTACTCCCACGAAACTAGTTACTTTAAGGTACCTACTTGTCTGAAGTAACCATTGGCATATTTGGGCGCCGTGTTCACGCACAAAATGCAAACCCCCGAATAGGAGAAACAATATGAAGCTCTATTACTCCCCTGGTTCCTGCGCGATGTCGCCGCATATCGTGCTTGCCGAAACCGGCCTGTCTTACGAACTGGACCGTGTCGACCTTTCGACCAAGACCACCGAAAAAGGGCAGCCGTTGAAGGATATCAACGAGCAGGACGCCGTTCCCGCACTGTTGCTCGACAATGGCGAAGTCCTGACCGAAGGCGCGGCTATCGTCCAATATGTCGCCGATCTGAACCCCGAAGCTGGCCTCCTGCCCGCCGCCGGAACGCTGGAGCGCGCGCGGGTGCAGCAATGGTTGAACTATATCGCCACCGAAATGCACAAGGCGCATGTGCCGATGTTCAAGGCCGATTATCCGGCGGAATCGAAGGAGATTGCGCTGGCGAATATCAAAAAGGCCTATGATTATGTGTCGGCCAAGCTCGGCGACCGACAATATCTGACCGGCGATGCCTTTACCGTGGCCGACGCCTATCTATTCACGATTCTCAACTGGCACAATTTCATCAAGCTCGATCTGGCCCCCTGGCCGGTGCTGGTGGCGTATCAGGCGCGTGTCGCGGCCCGCCCGGCGGTGCAGACCGCAATGCGAGAGGAAGGCTTGCTGGAAACGCTGGCAGCCTGATTTCAAGACCGGAAGGTAGCTGGTATCCCGATATCAGCCGCTTTCCGGAACCTCTGCCAACGCACCATATTTCGTAGTGCAAGCTGCGAGAACATCGTTCATCGGCCCAAGTTCGACTGCCCTTGCCATGCTGCGCATTGCAAACCCGGCGAGTTCCGCCGGATTGACATCGCCCGCTGCATTGATCTCTTCGCGGAGCTCGGCGTCCAGTTTCTTGTTCAAGCTCGCGGTGGCGACGGGCGCGGTAATGCTGCTCGATTGATATACCTGCATCGCAGCAGTCGATAAGGTGAAGCAGATCATCCGCGCTGCACGCTCGTCGGCGGGCAGGCCCTTGAATGCGCCCACCACAGTCTGCGGATAGGCATTGGCGCAAGCAGCGTCGTAACCGCCGGTAGTTGCGGCTTTCTCGATATCGGGCCGGAGCTTAGTCCCTTTCTCCATCACTTCAGCCAATTTGCTGGGTTCGGCGATGCCGTCGGTTATGGCACCCAGATATGCGAATTGGGCGGCCTGGTTCGCCTGTTCAGGTGTCACCGCGCCGGGTGTGGCGCTGATGCGGGCAATTGCCGCCGCGTAGCAGGTTGCTGCCCGCTCAATGGGATTTTCCGGCAGGCTGTCACCATTATTCGCGCATGACGCAAGCAATCCCGTAACGGGCAGAACCGCTATTATTAGCTTTGATGACCGATATAGCATAAATTCTCCCCAGCTTGATGCGCGCGAAGGCCTAACATCAAAGGCGACAGCTTTCCAGCACTTCGCCCTTGACGAATCTCCGCCCGCGTTCTAACGGCGCCGCTCAATCCACATGGGAAACGCACATACCGGTGCGGATCGCGCTCTTTCAGGGTGTCGTGACGTTCTAGTTTCCCAGAGGCTCAACCGGAAGGAAAAAGACTATGGCGGCACCTGTCGTTACCATGCAGCAATTGCTCGAGGCCGGAGCGCATTTCGGCCACCAGACTCACCGTTGGAACCCGCGTATGAAGCCGTATATCTTCGGCGCGCGCAACGGCATCCACATTCTCGACCTGTCGCAGTCCGTGCCCTTGTTTGCACGCGCCCTCGATTTCGTCTCGCAGACCGTAGCGAGCGGCGGCAAGGTCCTGTTCGTGGGCACAAAGCGCCAGGCGCAGGGGCCGATCGCTGACGCAGCGCGCGCTTCGGGCCAGCATTTCGTCAACCACCGCTGGCTGGGCGGCATGCTCACCAACTGGAAGACGATTTCGAACTCGATCCGCAAGCTGAAGACTTTGGAAGAACAGCTTTCGGGCGACACGCACGGTTTCACCAAGAAGGAAATCCTGCAGATGACGCGCGAACGCGACAAGCTCGAAATGAGCCTGGGCGGCATCCGCGACATGGGCGGCATTCCCGACGTGATGTTCGTCATCGACGCCAACAAGGAAGAACTTGCGATCAAGGAAGCCAATGTTTTGGGTATTCCGGTAATCGCGATCCTCGATTCGAACGTATCGCCCGACGGCATTGCGTTTCCGGTTCCGGCAAATGACGACGCCGCGCGCGCCATTCGTTTGTACTGCGAAGCGGTTTCGACTGCTTCGAGCAAGGGCAATGTCAGCGCAAAGGTTGCCAAGGGCGTTGACCTTGGTGCCGAAGTCGAGCCTGATGCAGAGCCTGCCTTGACCGAAGCCGCACCGGTTGCCGAGGATGCACCTGCGACGATGGAAGAAGCGGTTGGTGCGGAAGAAGCGCCTGCGGTTGAAGAAGCTGCCCCTGTGGCTGAAGAAGCTGCTGCGGAAGAGGTTGCTGAAGATGCACCTGCTGCCGAAGCTGCGACCGAAGAAGCCGCCGCTGACGAAACACCCGCCGAGAAGGCGTAACCAATCTGTCGTCACCCCAGCGTAGGCGGGGGTCTCGGGCGGTTTATCCCGCCAGTTCAGAACAAGCCAACCAAGATTCCCGCCTTCGCGGGAATGACGAAATTGATTTTGAGGTCGTTCTCGACTTCTCGTACATTCGAAAGGACACAACATGTCTGCAATTACCGCCTCTGCCGTCAAGGAACTGCGCGAGCTTTCCGGCGCCGGCATGATGGACGCCAAGAAGGCACTCGAAGAAACCGCTGGCGATATCGAAGCCGCAGTCGATCTGCTGCGCGCCAAGGGCCTGGCCACCGCCGCCAAGAAATCGAGCCGCACTGCAGCTGAAGGCCTTGTCGGTGTTGCCGTTGAAGGCACCAAGGGCACGGCCGTCGAAGTCAACAGCCAGACCGATTTTGTCGCCAAGAACGAGCAGTTTCAGGATTTCGTGCGCTCGGTTACCGATGTCGCGCTCTCGCTCGGCGCTAATGATGCCGAAGCTATCCTCGCCGCCAATTATCCCGGCGGCGGCACCGTTCAGGACAAGCTGACCGAGAATATCGCAACCATCGGTGAAAACCAGGTCATCCGTCGCGCCCGTTCGCTGTCGGTCAGCAATGGCCGCGTCGTTTCCTATGTCCATAACGCGGCGGCATCGGGCATGGGCGGCATCGGCGTGCTGGTTGCGCTTGAGAGCGAAGCCGACGCTGCAACGCTGGACGGCCTTGGGAAAGATTTGGCGATGCACATCGCGGCGGCATTCCCGCTGGCGCTTGACGAAAGCGGCCTCGACGCCGACACGCTGGAACGCGAACGCGGCATCGCGCGCGAAAAGGCTTCGGAAAGCGGCAAGCCTGCCGATATCGTCGAAAAGATGGTCGAAGGCGCGGTGAAGAAGTTTGCGAAAGAGAATGCGTTGCTCAGCCAGTTGTTCGTAAAGGACGGCAAGACTGCTATTGCGGATTTGGTTGCGCAGGCAGGCAAGACTGCCGGTTCGGCCATCGTGCTGAAGGACTATGTCCGCTTCCAGCTCGGCGAAGGCATCGAGAAGGAAGTCTCCGACTTCGCCGCCGAAGTGGCCGCTGCGGTCGGCAACTAAAAATTCTGGCCATCCCGCTCCGGCGGGATAAGGCCTTGGCGATATGGCGCTCCGCTCTTATAGCAGGGCGCCATTATCGTATCGGGGATTGAGGAACACATGGGCGCCAACGGCTATCGCCGCATCCTGCTGAAATTGTCGGGCGAAGTTTTGATGGGCGACCAGTCCTTCGGCATCGACCCCGACACCGTTACCCGCGTCGCAGAAGAGGTGAAGGCGGCGAAAGATACGGGTCTGCAGCTCTGCCTTGTCATCGGCGGCGGCAATATCTTTCGCGGCATGGCGGGCGCAGCCAAGGGCATGGACCGCGCGCAGGCCGACTATATGGGCATGCTGGCAACCGTGATGAACGCACTGGCGATGCAAAATGCATTGGAACAGCTTGGCGTGCCCACGCGAGTGCAATCGGCGATTGAGATGGACAAGGTTTGCGAACCCGTCATCCGCCGCCGTGCAGAACGCCACCTGGAAAAGGGCAGGGTGGTGATCTTCGCCGCCGGTGTCGGCGCACCTTATTTCACCACCGATTCAGGCGCCGCCTTGCGCGCCGCCGAGATGAAATGCGATGCCTTGTTCAAGGGCACTTCGGTCGATGGCGTCTACGACGCCGATCCCAAGAAGGTCAAAACCGCAAAGCGTTATGAAACATTGTCTTATGACCGTGTATTGTCAGATAATCTGAAAGTCATGGATGCAAGTGCGGTGGCCTTGTGCCGCGATAATAATATCCCCATCGTAGTCTTCTCGATCCGCGAGCGGGGCAATATCCTGAAGGTGCTCGACGGCAGCGGCACCTCTACTGTTGTGACGAGTGAAGGAGTCTGACCATGCCGCAATATGACAAGAGCGACATCGAGCGCCGCATGAAGGGCGCGGTGGAATCGCTGAAGGGCGATTTGAGTGGCCTGCGCACCGGTCGTGCCAATGTGACCCTGCTCGATCCGGTTGTCGTCGAAGTATACGGCTCGAACATGCCGTTGAACCAGGTAGCGACGGTCAGCGCGCCCGAACCGCGCATGCTGTCGGTGCAGGTGTGGGACCGTTCGAACGTGACCCCGGTGGAAAAGGCCATCCGTTCCGCAGGCTTGGGCCTCAACCCGATCACCGACGGCCAGATGCTGCGCCTGCCGATCCCCGACTTGACAGAGGAACGCCGCAAGGAACTGGCGAAGCTCGCCGGGCAATATGCCGAAAAGGCAAAAATCGCAATCCGCAACGTCCGCCGCGACGCCAATGATGGCCTCAAGACCGACGAGAACAAGAAGGAAATCAGCGAGGACGAGCGCAAGCGGCTCGAAACCGAAGTGCAGAAGCTGACCGACGAGATGATCAAGGCGGTCGACGACGCGGCGGCGCACAAGGAAAAGGAAATATTGAGCCAGTGAGCGCGGCTGCGGCCCCCATTGCCGCCAGAATAGAGGCAGGCACCGGCGCAATCCCGCGCCATGTCGCGATCATCATGGACGGCAACGGCCGCTGGGCGAAGAAGCGGATGCTGCCGCGCGCGATGGGGCACAAGAAGGGTGTCGAGACCGTCCGCAACATCGTCCGCGCGGCGGGCGAGTTGGGGCTGGAGGCGCTGAGCCTTTATGCCTTTTCAAGCGAGAACTGGAAACGGCCCGAGGACGAGATCAGCGACCTGATGGGGCTGATGCGCGCCTTCATCAAATCGGACATCGACGAATTTGCCGCCAACGATGTGCGGCTGAAAATCATCGGCAATTACAAGGCGTTCGCGCCCGATATCGTGGAAATGCTCGAAGACGCGCTCGCCCGCACCGCGCACAACAGCCGCACGACTTTGGCGGTGGCGTTGAATTACGGATCGCAGGACGAACTGGTGCGCGCGGCGCAAGCAGCGGCAGCGCAAGGGGCAATTACAGCGGAGGCCATCGAAGCCAATCTCGACACTGCCGACATGCCGCCACTGGATCTCCTCATCCGCACCTCGGGCGAGCAGCGGCTATCGAACTTCATGCTATGGCAGGCGGCCTATGCCGAATTCTGGTTCACCGAAACGCTCTGGCCCGATTTCACCAAGAAGGAACTGGCGCGCGCCCTCGACGCCTTCGCAGGCCGCGAAAGGCGCTTCGGCGGGCGATGAGGGGTGCAGCGAAATACCTCCCCGGAACGGGGAGGGGGACCAGCGAAGCTGGTGGAGGGGCAGGCACAGAGTCCCCCACCATCGAAGTCGTGCGACTAGGCGGGTGCCCCTCCACCATCCTGTGGCCTCGCAGGAACGCGCCCCGCGCGTTCCTCAATTGCTCGCTTCCCCTCCCCGTGCCGTGGAGGTTTTAGCATGTCCGAAACAACCGCGCCGCCACCCAAGCCGCGTTCCGACCTCGGCATCCGCACGCTTTCAGGCGTCGTAATGCTGCTGGTCGCGGCAGGAGCTATTTGGGTCGGCGGACTGCTTTTTGTTGTGTTCCTCATCGCTATATCGGTCGGCCTGCTGTTCGAATGGGTTCAGCTCGTCCGAAAAATAACGACCAGCACCCATGGCCGAGTGGCATGGATCATAGGCGGTACAATTTATATTGGAACTGCAGCGGCAATCATGGCGTTCATTCGGGATGTTGAGATGACGGCTGCGCTGATTACACTGGTTGGAATTGTCATTGCCACGGATACTGGTGCATATTTTGCGGGTCGTGCAATTGGTGGACCGAAAATTGCCCCGAAAATTAGCCCGTCCAAAACTTGGGCAGGTTTGGTGGGCGGCATGTTCGCGGCGGCGCTGTTTATGGCAGGTTTTGGTTACTTCCAGTCCGGCTCTTTCGATTTTGCCTTTGTTGCACTTAGCGCATTTTTAGCCGTCGTTGCGCAGGCTGGCGACTTTTTCGAAAGCTGGATGAAAAGAAAGGCCGGAGTTAAAGATTCGGGAACATTGATACCAGGGCATGGTGGTTTTCTAGACAGATTGGATGGTTTGTTGCCGGTGGTTATCGTCGGATGGTCGGCGGGTTTGGCAATCGCGGTAACGCGCATATGATCACCCGAACCATCTCCATCTTCGGCGCGACCGGATCGGTAGGCCTCTCGACGCTCGACCTTATTCGCCAGCATCGCGATACCTATCGCGTCGTTGCACTGACCGCCAATGGTCATGCCGCCGAACTCGCCGCGCTGGCACGCGAGTTCGATGCCGAACTGGCGGTGGTGGCCGACGATGACGCTTATCGCGCGCTAAAGGAAGCGCTGTCGGGAACACACACCGAGGCTGCGGCAGGAGCCGACGCGCTCGTCGAAGCCGCCAAGCGCGATGTCGACTGGACGATGGCGGCGATTGTCGGCTGTGCGGGGCTGCCGCCGACAATGGCGGCGATCGAGCAGGGCAGGACCGTTGCGCTTGCCAATAAGGAGGCGCTGGTTTCGGCGGGCGACCTGATGATGGCGGCGGTAGATCGTTCGGGCGCGACTTTGCTGCCCGTCGACAGCGAGCATAATGCGATTTTCCAGTGTCTGGCGGGCGCGAAGCTCGAACAGGTACGCAAGATCACGCTCACCGCCAGCGGCGGGCCGTTTCGCGAATTTTCGCTCGACCAGATGCGCGCGGTCACGCCTGCGCAGGCCGTCGCGCACCCCAACTGGGACATGGGCGCGAAGATCAGCGTCGATTCGGCGACGATGATGAACAAGGGGCTCGAGCTGATCGAGGCCTATCATCTCTTCCCCGTCGGGCTCGACCGGCTCGATATCCTCGTCCATCCGCAATCGGTTATCCATTCGATGGTCGAATATGCCGACCGCTCGACTCTGGCGCAGCTTGGCTCGCCCGACATGCGCATTCCGATTGCAAGCGCATTGGCCTGGCCCGAGCGTATCGCTACGAACTGCAAGCCGCTCGACCTCGCCACCATCGGCCAGCTCAGCTTCGAGCAACCCGACCCCGAACGGTTCCCCGCACTCCGCCTCGCGCGCGCTGCGGTGAACGAAGGCGGGGCCAAACCCGCTATCCTCAATGCGGCCAATGAAGTTGCCGTTGCAGCATTTCTTAAGGGCCAGATCGGGTTCCTGGAAATCTCCGAACTGGTCGAAAACACGCTGGACGGTTATGATCCCAACAACATGCCCCAAACGCTGGGCGATCTGTTCAGCATTGATGCAGCCGCGCGCGCTTATGCGTCCGCGCAAATAAATAAGGTCGCCCATGCCAGTTGAATCGCCCGGTCTCATCCTGACCGTCTTTGCCTTCCTAATACTTATCGGCACGCTCGTCGTGGTCCATGAGCTGGGTCACTATTTCGTCGGTCGCTGGTTCGGGGTGAAGGCCGAGAAATTCTCCATTGGCTTCGGCCCTCAAATTTTCGGGCGGGTGGACAAGCGCGGCACGCTATGGCGCATAGGTGTTCTGCCGCTGGGTGGCTATGTGCAGTTCGCGGGCGACATGAACCCGTCGAGCCAGGCCGACGAAAGCTGGCAGTCGCTGCCTGAAAAAGAGCGTAACCAGACCTTCCAGTCGAAAACGCTGTGGCAACGCGCGCTTATCGTGTTTGCTGGACCGGCAGTCAATTTCATCCTCGCCATCCTGATCGCGATGGGCTTCCTGCTCGCTTTCGGCAAGTCGGTCACGCCGCCGGTTGCCGACGTTATCTATCCCGATAGCGCTGCTGCCGCCGCAGGCCTGCAAGTCGGCGACCGGATCACCACTATCAACGGCCGCCGTATCGAAACATTCGACGAGATGCGCAACGAGATCGTTATGATCCCCGGCGAGACAGCTTCGATCGCCTATGAGCGCGACGGACGGACATATGCGAAGGACGTAAAAGTCACGAACGTCGAAGAAATTGATCGTTTCGGAAACCGTTACAACAAAGGTCAACTCGGCATTGAGGCCCGCAATCTCGAAATACGCGAGGTCGGACTGCTGGAATCGCCATGGGTTGCGACGGTTCACACTTACGAAATCCTGCGCCAGCAAATGATCGGCCTCGGCCAGATTATTTCGGGCCGCCGCTCGATCAAGGAACTGGGCGGACCGCTCAAAATCGCCAAGGTTTCGGGCGAGGCAATAAGCATGGGCATCCTTACTTTCATCAGCCTTGCCGCGCTCATCTCGATTAACTTGGGGTTCATCAATCTGCTGCCAATTCCGATGCTCGATGGAGGTCATCTCATGCTCTACGCAATAGAGGCCGTGCGCCGCCGCCCGGCCACACCGCAGGTTCAGGAATGGGCGTTTCGGGCCGGGTTTGCGATGCTGGTGGGGTTCATGCTTATGGTGACATTCAACGACCTCGCTTCCTTCGGCCTATTTGGCAGTGGATAGTATCCAAAGCAGGCTTGATTGCGCGCGCCGCATCGGGCAGGGGACGCAATCACCAAATCAAAGGGCCATCAGGCCGCATCCCGGTGGGGGCCGGACATCAGATCGGATGACAATGAACAGCAAGACCCTTGGCGTATATTTGATGGCTTCAAGCGCGCTGGCCGCAACCGGCACGATGCTGGTTGCCGCGCCTGCCTTTGCCCAGGTAACGCCGCCACCCGCAGCGCCAACCGTTCAGCCGGTTGCCGCTCCTGCAGCGCAGGCCGACCAGATCCAGTCGATCACCGTGGTCGGTACCCAGCGCCTAGAAGCCGACACCGTGCGCTCCTATATCCGGCTGCGCACCGGCCAGAACTGGAGCCAGGTCGCCGCCGACCAGGCACTCAAGGATCTCTACGCCACTGAACTGTTCGCCGACGTCGCCATCCGCAACAATGCTGGCGCGGTCGTTATCGAGGTGCGCGAAAACCCTGTGGTCAATCGTATTATCCTCGAAGGCAATAAACGCCTCAAGAACGACAAGATCGAGCCTGAAATCAAGCTTGCCCCGCGCCAGATCTATTCGCGCTCGAAAGTCCGCGCCGACGTTGCGCGTATTGTCGAACTGTACAAGCGCCAGGGCCGCTTTGCCGCCACCATCGAGCCCAAGCTGGTCCAGCTCGACCAGAACCGCGTCGATATCGTCTTCGAAATCACCGAAGGGCCCAAGTCCAAGGTCCAGCAGATCAACATCATCGGCAACGACAAATTTTCCGATGGCCGCCTCCGCGGCGAAATGGTGACGAAGCAGGCGCGTTTCTATCGCTTCTTCTCCTCAGGGACGAGCTACGACCCCGACCGTCTGGCCTTCGACCAGCAGAAGCTCCGCCAATTCTATCTGACGCAGGGCTATGCCGATTTCCGCGTCGTTTCCGCAGTCGCCGAGCTGACGCCCGACAAGCAGGACTTTATCATCACTTATGTGGTCGAAGAAGGCGAACGCTACAAATTCGGCGACGTAAAGGTCGAAAGCCAGATCCGCGATTTCGATTCAGAAAAGCTCACTCAGACGCTCCGTATGAAGAAGGACGACTGGTACGACGCCAAGATGGTCGAGGACACGGTCGAAAGCCTTTCCGAAACCGCTGGCCTGTTCGGCTATGCTTTTGCTGACGTGAGCCCCAATTTCAACCGCGACAAAGACACGCTCACCATGAGCATTACCTTCGATGTCGCCGAAAGCCCGCGTGTGTTCGTCGAGCGGATCGACATCAACGGCAACACGCTGACGCAGGACAAGGTCGTCCGCCGCGAATTCCGCCTGAACGAAGGCGATGCTTTCAACAGCATCCAGGTCAAGCGCACAGCGGAACGCATCAAGTCGCTGGGCTATTTCCAGGAAGAACTGGAGGTCGAGCAGGCACAGGGCAGCGCGCCGGACCGGATTATCCTGACCACCAATGTCGAGGAAAAGGCGACGGGCGAACTGTCGCTCTCCGCCGGTTTCTCCTCGATCGAGAATTTCATCTTCCAGGGCTCGATCAAACAACGCAACTTCCGCGGCCTAGGGCAGGAACTGCGGACCAACATTTCCTATTCGTCCTATTCGAAGTCGGCGGAAATCGGCTTTACCGAACCTTATCTGTTCGACCGCTCGATTGCGGTTTCGGGTGACGTATTCCGGCGCGATCTGAACAGCTTCAACTTCTTTAACAACGAACGCAATACGACCTACGAACAGGCGACCACCGGCTTCCAGTTGCGTACCGGCGTACCGGTCAACGAGTTCATCTATTTCCAGGCGCGCTACGGTATCAGCCAGGACGATATTTCGCTCGACCGGAACAGCTTCTTTACCGATCCCGACGGCACCGGTCCGTTGCCTGCATCGTGCGACCCTATTCTCGCCGGTCGCTTTCTGTGCGATGCTATCGGCAACCGGTTGACCTCGTCGATAGGCTATACGTTGCTGTGGGACGACCGGGACAACCGCATTCGTCCGACACGCGGGCAGAGCGCGGGGATCAGTCAGGATTTTGCCGGTCTCGGCGGCAGCGTCAAATATATCAAGACGCGCATCAATGCGGACAAATACTGGAAGCCGTTCGGTAATTTCGTATTCGGCCTCTCGATTGAGGGCGGTTATATCCACCCGCTCGAGGATCGCGGTTCGGCTGCACTTGGCATCGACGATGTCCGCCTGACCGACCGTTTCTATCTCGGCGAGCCGCAGATGCGCGGCTTCGACATTCGCGGCGTCGGTCCGCGCGTGCAGCGCATCTTCTTTACCGGTGCGATTGAAAACGGCGTTGCTGTCAATGTCCCGCAGCTCGAGCGTAACCAGATCCAGGACGATGCCATTGGTGGTCGCTTCTATTATCTGGGACGTGCCGAATTGCAGATTCCACTGGGCAGCGGCGCAAGGGAACTTGGGCTTCGTCCGTCGGTCTTTGTCGACGTCGGCTCGGTCTTCGACGTGACCCGGCCGATCCTGCAAACCGTGCAGCAGCGCGAGACGCTCGCCGACGGCACGGCTGGGGCGCCGATATTCTATACGGGTGCCTTTGTACTGGATTCCAATGGCCAGCCAACAACCACTCTGGCGACAAGCACCACCGGTACCAATCCCGACGGATCTGCACGGGTTCCGGCACTCCGGTTCGAGGAACGCTTCTTCGGAGATACCTGGAAACCCCGCCTTTCCGTCGGTTTCGGGGTCAACTGGAACTCGCCTTTCGGTCCGTTCAGGATCGATATAGCCAAGGCTCTGCTAAAAGAGCGGGGCGACGACACCAAATTATTTACATTCAACGTAGGGACTCAATTCTGATGAAAATTCGTAATTCCGCCTTAGCGGCGGCGCTGCTGTCGGCCACGGCAATTGCCGCGCCTGCGTCGGCACAGGTTGCCGGCATTGCCACCGCAGACACTTCGGTAGCAATTGCCCGCTCGAAAGCGCTAGGCACCGCCTATCAGCAGATCGGCACGCAATACACCGCAGCGGCGCAGCAGATGCAGGCCAAGCGGGTCGAGATTAACAATCTCAACGCGCAGCTCGACACCAACAAGGACAAGAATCTCGACCAGGCCGAAGTCGATGCGGCAGTGAAAGCCAAAAGCCCGCTGCTGACGCAAATCGACACCAAGCAGAAAGAGATCAACGCGCTTCAGGACCCAATCATCCGTGCACAGCTCTATTCGGTTGAGGAAATCGCCAAGCGCTATGAAGCCGCGCAGCAGGCGGTGATTACCGCCAAGAAGATCAACGTGATCCTGTCGCCCGAAGCCTTTGTCTGGGCCCCGGATGCCGTCGATGTGACCGCAGCCATTACCGCCGAACTCGACAAGGCTGTGCCATCGGTCGGCATTACTCCGCCTGCGGATTGGCGTCCTTCGCGTCAGGGCGCAGCGCTGTACCAGTCGATCCAGCAGCTGTTCAACGCCGCCGCGCAGCAGCAGGCCGCACAAGCGGCAGCCACCCAGTCGCCGCAGCCAGGTGCACCGCGTCCGGCGGCTCCGGCTCCTACGCAGCAGCCTGACAGCCGGTAATTTCAGTGGGGGCGGATTTTTCCAATTATGACGTCCGCCGGGTGATGGCGGTGTTGCCGCACCGCTATCCGATGTTGCTGGTCGACCGTGTGGAAGAGCTTGTCGTCGACGAGCGAATCCGCGCGGTCAAGGCAGTGACCATGAACGAAGGTTTTTTCCAGGGCCATTTCCCCGGAAGACCCATCATGCCCGGGGTGATGATCGTCGAGGCGCTTGCGCAGGCCGCTGGCGTATTGGCGATGGAAAGCTTCGGCCTCGTCGGCTCGGGCAAGCTTGTCTATTTCATGTCGATCGACAACGCGAAATTCCGCGCGCCGGTCGAACCGGGTTGTCTTTTGCACCTCGAAGTCGAATTCACCCAAAAACGCCCGCGCGTCTGCAAATTCGCGGGCCGCGCGCTGATCGGGGACCAGGTTGCAACCGAAGCCGAGTTCATGGCGATGATCGCCGACCCGCCTGCCTGATTGCTGCTTGCCTTCGGGCAGCACCCCCGCTAAGGGCGGCGCTTCCAAATTCCCAAGGGGCCGGTCGGAAACCGGTGCCGCAGCAAGGAAAATGCAAATGAAAGCCGATATTCACCCCGATTATCACATGATCAAGGTGCAGATGACCGACGGCACCGTCTTCGAAACGCGCTCCACTTGGGGCAAGGAAGGCGACACGTTGACGCTCGACATCGACCCGACTTCGCACCCGGCATGGACCGGTGGTCGTGGCACCATGCTCGACACGGGCGGCCGCGTTGCCCAGTTCAACAAGCGTTTCGGCGGGCTTTCGCTCAAGAAATAAGCGATTTTGTCAGTCCAGCCGGAAATCCGGTTGCAACTGGCGGATCAGCGCAATTTTGGACCGGTAGAGGCGACGCGCCTCCGCCGGTTCAATGCGTTGGAACCGGACGTGCGCGCCGGGGCGAAGCTGCCCGATCAGGTGCCGGTCGGCACGGATCACCTGCGCGATACGCGGATAGCCGCCTGTCGTTTGGGCGTCAGGGCCGAGCAGGAAAGGCAGGCCCGATGGCGGGCACTGGATCGTGCCGGGGAAAACGGCGCCGCTGTCCGCCAGCCCGTCGCGCAGAAGTTTCAGGCGCGAACCTTCGAGTTCAAGCCCGATGCGGTCCGCCCTGCGTCCGATTGTCCGGTTTTCGTCAAGCAGATCGCCCAAATCGAGCCAGTCGCTCTCAGGCGCGGCCACAACACGCAAGCGGAAGTCCATGCTGTAACGAAGCCGGAATCTTGCCGGTAACGTCCGCGCATCGGCTGCGGATGACGCCGCCGCCTGCAACAGCGTTCCTGAAGGCACCGTTGTCCCGTCGAAGCCGCCCAGGCGTGCCGGAGTATATGTCGACGATGGCCTCAACACACCTTGCTCCACAATGCCACCCTGTAGCGCGATATAATTCCGGCAACCGCCTGCCTGAGCCGGGATTTTCAGAACATCGCCGGGTCCGAGAAACAGGGTTTCGGCGGTGGATGAACGCTTGCCGTTGACCTCTACGTCGGCCGCTGCGCCCTGGATGCCGATAGCGCATTGACGATGTGCTTTGAAACTCACTGGCGCATATGCCGATTCCAGTGCCGCTGCTTCAGCAGCATTACCTGCCAGCCAGTTGGCAAGCGCCATTGCAACCGGGTCGGCAGGCCCCGCCAGCGGCATACCGAGATGGCGTGTGCCGCGATAGGGCGCGGCCTGCACCAGCGTGAGCAGTCCCGCCTCTATTATCTCCAATGTCATACGGGCCGGAAGCGCAACATCTGGCCGGGCTTCAAAAGAAAGGGCCGTGGGTGATCGCGTCGGAACAGCGGCTCATGCACGCGCCCGACAATCGGCCAGCCACCGGGGCCGTCGAGCGCATAGATGCAGGCCCGTCCGCCCAGAAAGCCGATACTGCCAGCGGCCACACGCTGCCGCGGCGTGGCAAGGCGCGCCAGTGTCGGCAGGCCTGCTGTTTCGCTGTCTTCCAGATAGGCAAAGCCCGGCTGGAAGCCCATCATTGCAACTCGGTAAATGCGCTGCGAAAGCCATTCGGGAAGCGCTTCGACAGTGATGCCCAGCACATCGGTGACCAAAACTCGGTCTGGTGCATCATTATCGGCAAAGCTGGCATCGAGGACGCGCACGTCATCCGACTTTTGACCCGTCGGTAACGGCGCATCCCAGAGCTTGCGAAAATGGCTATCGGCCTCTTCACCCGTCATGGCCAGCGGATCATATTTGACCGTCAGGTCGGCCATGCCCTGCACAACTTCTTCCCATAAACCCGATTGCCGGAAAAATTCTGCCCTGGCCTGAAGCATGGCATTTTCGTCGCAAGACGCGGTCAAGATGTCCTCGCCCTCGAACAGCACCAGCGCAGTCATCGGCGAGCGGCAACCCGGATGCCGGCCTTGTCGAGCGCGGCGCGGATGTCGCGGGCGCTCGCCAGCGCGCCGTCGCTGTCCGAATGCAGGCAGATGCTGTCGACATCCGGATCGATCAGCCCGCCTTCCTTGCTATGGATCGGTTCGCCACGCGCCAGGTCGAGCGCCTGCGCAATCCGCTCTGCCGCGCTTTCCAGCACCGCGCCTGTTTCCTTGCGCGAAACAAGTCGCCCTCGCGCGTCGTAACGCCGGTCGGCAAAGCCCTCGGCAACGAAGTTCTGCCCCGCCGCGCGGGCCGCGTTCCCCATTTCAGAACCGGCCAACCCGACATAGGCTGCGCCGGGAAGCGTTTGCGCAATTACGCGAGCGATCAATTTCGCCAGACGAAGGTCGTCAGCGGCATCATTGTAGAGTTGCCCGTGCGGTTTGACGTGCGTCAGGATGATGCCGCGCGTATCCGCATGGCGCTTTAGAACCAGAATCTGCCCTGTGAGCGTTGCGGCCAGTTCATCGTCCACCATCTTCATCGAGGTCCGACCGAAATTTTCCCGGTCGGGATAGGAGGGATGCGCACCCGCCGCTACGCCCGCTGTTGCGCTCGCCTCCAGCATTTCCACCATCGTCCGGTCGTTTCCGGCATGACCGCCACAAGCGATATTGGCGCTGCTGATCTGTGCCATGATAGCCCGGTCGCGGGCGAGCGCTTCGGGGTCGTCATATTCGCCCAGGTCGGCGTTGAGGTCTATGCTTCGGCTCATGGCATCAATCCGGTGGCCTTCAGAATAAGCCGGATACCAAGGCCAAGGCAAATTGCGAGTATGCCCCACGCCAATATCCGGTGAAGCCCGGCAATGGCATATTTGCCCATCAATGCGGGATTTTGCACCACCCAGACCAGGAAGGCGGCCACCAGCGGCAGCAGCAGGCCGTTGGCAACCTGTGCCAGCATGATGATTTCTACCGGCTTGATACCTGCCGAAGCGACGAGCGTTCCGATGAGTGCAATGAACACCATCGTCCAGCGCTGCCGCTGCGCCGAAGCTGCCTCGTCCGCGCCGGGCCATAATTCCCGGACGATATAGCCCGTGGCCATCGGCGCAGTCAGCGCAGAGGTGAGACCGGCACCGAGCAGCCCGAGTCCCAGTGCCTGCCGCGCGAGTTCGCCGTATAGCGGCTCGATTTGCTTCGCCATGCCGACTGCGTCGGTGATGACGGCGTTGCTGCCGAACAATGCGGCGGCCGCAGTTGCCAATATGGCAATGGAAACTAGCCCGCCTAGTCCGATGGAGATTGCGCTTTCGGTGCTGGCTTCTTCAAGACCTTCGGCTCCCCTCCAGCGGTTCCGGACCGAAGCGGCGTGCAGGAACAGATTATAGGGCACGACAGTCGTGCCGATCAGCGCCATAGCGGTCAGCAGGCTGCCATCGGGAAGTGTTGGCACCAGTCCGGCAAACAATGCCCCGAAATCGGGCCGGGTCACGGCAAGCGCGACAAGGAACGACAGGCTCATCACGATGACGAGCGCGATAAGCAGCCTTTCGAGCCATTTCGGATTGCCGGTGGCAAGCAATATGATTGCGAACAGCCCGATGAGCAGCGGCAGCGGCAGGCCGAATGTGCCGCCGATAATCGCCTCGATACCCAAGGCGGAGCCCGAGATATTGCCGGCTTCATAGGCCGCATTGCCCAGCACCAGCGCTGCCGCCAGCAGAGCCGCGGCGCTCCATTTCAGCACAGGCGAGGGCAGTGCTTCCATGATCGCCTCGCCTAGCCCCTGACCGCGCACCAGCGCCACACGCGCCGAAAGATTCTGCAGGATGACCGTTGCAATCGTCGCAAAGCCCAAGGCCCAGACCAGAGCATAGCCGAATTGCGCGCCCGCCAGCGTGCAGGACGTCACCGTCCCCGGCCCGATAAACGCGGCTGTGACCAGCATTCCGGGCCCGGGCCGGTATCGCATCATCTGTTTCAGCGGCATACTCGTTCCCCCGGCCCCGGGGTCTAGCAGGTCCGCCATGATATTCCAGCTTCCGGCTTGACGTCGGCCCTGCCATGCACCTAAAGAGCGCGCCTTGCCCCTTTTGCGGCAATATGGCGATCGTAGCTCAGTTGGTTAGAGCGCTGGTTTGTGGTACCAGAGGTCGGGGGTTCAAGACCCCTCGGTCGCCCCATTTTCTTCCGGCAGATGCAGGGGTGACAAGCGGCTTGCGTAAGATTATTACGCGCATCCGTAATTTGATTCCGTGACCTGCCGAAGGATTTTTCAATGCCCGCAATCTGGGACCTGCCCGATTTCGACTCGCACGAAGCCGTGCATGTGTTCGAGGACCGCGCAAGCGGGCTTAAGGCGGTCATTGCGGTTCATTCCACCCATCGCGGTCCGGCGGCTGGTGGTACACGTTTCTGGCATTATGCGGATAGCCAGGCTGCTATCACCGACGCGCTACGCCTGTCGCGCGGGATGAGCTACAAGAACGCGATGGCAGACCTTCCGGCGGGTGGCGGCAAGGCAGTCATCCTCGCCAATCCGGCGCGTACCAAACCGCAGGATATGCTCGATGCGTTTGCCCGCGCAGTCGATTCGCTCGGCGGCAATTATATCACCGCGCAGGATGTCGGCATGTCGGAAGCGGACATGGTGTCGCTGTCGAAAGTCACCGATCACGTAGCTGGCCTGCCGCATCAGGGCGGCGATCCCGGGCCTTATACCGCGCGCGGCGTTTATCTCGGCGTGCAAGCTGCCGCGAAACATGCGCTTGGAACCGATGACCTGAACGGTGTCCATGTCGCCATACAGGGCGTCGGCAGCGTCGGCGGTGGGCTCGCGCGCTATCTTGCCGAACAGGGCGCAACACTCACGCTCGCCGATGTCGATGCCAAGCGTGCTGGCGAACTCGCAGCGGAACTCGGGTGCCAAGTGGTCGCTGCCGATGCAATCATGGATGTCGAAGCCGATATTTTCAGCCCCTGCGCGCTGGGCGCTATCCTCACGCAATCGAGCGTTGCCGGATTGAAGGTGAAGGCAGTCGCAGGTGGCGCAAACAACCAGCTCGCAACCGGTCCCGAAGGCAAGATGCTGGCTGATCGCGGCATTCTCTACGCGCCCGATTATGTCATCAACGCTGGCGGCATCATCAACGTCTTGCGCCATATCGACAATGCCGGCGACGATGAAATCAACCGCCGCATCGACGCCATCCCCGGCAGGCTCGCGGCGATCTGGGCTGAAAGCGACTCGAGCGGTATTACGCCCGCCGAAGTGGCGGACAATATGGCGCAAAAGCTCATCGGTCGTTAATCCTCCCCATTCTTCGAATGGGGAGGGGGACCATCGAAGATGGTGGAGGGGTATTCTAGCGCTGGAGTATACCCCTCCACCGTCCTTCGGACGGTCCCCCTCCCCAAGCAAAGCTTGGGGAGGATATTGGCCCCAAATTCGTTGGCGCTGCGCACCAGCGGTGCTAGAGGCAAGCCGAACATGCATCGTTTCGCCAATCCCGCCCGTTTTCTGCGCATTGCAAGACCGCTAACCCCCGCGCTGTTCTGGCCGGGGCTGGTGCTAGCGCTCGGCGCATGCATTTGGGGTCTGTTCTTCACCCCGACCGAGCGGCTGATGGGCGATACCGTCAAGATCATCTTCGTGCATGTCCCAACGGCGTGGCTCGGCATGGGCGGATGGATGGGGATTGCGGTTGCGAGCATCGTGCAGCTCGTCTGGCGGCATCCGCTGGCGGGGATAGCGGCGCGGGCGATCGCGGTGCCGGGCGCGACCTTTGCAGCGATCTGCCTTGCCACCGGCTCGATCTGGGGCCGCCCGACTTGGGGCACCTGGTGGGTGTGGGATGGAAGGCTGACCTCGATGCTGGTGCTCTTTTTTCTCTATCTCGGCTATATCGCACTCGCCAATGCCAGCAGCGAAAAGGGCGACACCAGCCGCGTGGCCGCAGTTTTCGGCATCATCGGCGCAGTCAACATCCCGATCATCAACCGCTCGGTGGTCTGGTGGGAAAGCCAGCACCAGAAAGCGAGCATTACGCTGGGCGGCTCGTCCATCGACGATGCCTATCTGATCCCGCTGTTTGTGGCGGTGGCAGGGTTTAGTCTGCTTTTCGGTGCGCTTGTGCTGATGCGGATGCGCGCGGCGCTGGCCGAAATGCGGATCGAAGCGCGAATGCGGCGGATGGCGGAGGATTGATGACGCATTCGACCTTCATCATTGCAGCATTCGCGGTAACTGGCGTCGGTATGGCATGGCTGGTTATCGGCAGCTATCTTGCCATGCGCCGCTCCGAAGCTTTGGCCGACGATTTGAGGCAGCAGCCGTGAAACCCAAGCACCAAAGGCTCATCCTTGCCGTCATTGCCTTTGCTGCATTGATCGGTGCCGGTTTCATCGCCGCCGCAGCGTTGCGCGAAGAGGCGTCCTATTTCTACACGCCAACCACGCTTGCCAAGGCGCAGGTCGAGCCGGGGCAGGCCATCCGCCTGGGTGGGATGGTGCTGACCGGCTCGATTGTCCGCGCCGCCGATGGCGTTTCGATCAGCTTCATCGTCCAGGACCGCGATGCCATTCAGAAAGTAGCCTATCGTGGCATCACCCCCGATTTGTTCGTCGAAGGCTCGGGCGTGGTCGCGGACGGGCGTATACGCCCCGACGGCGTATTCGTCGCCGACAACCTGCTGGCCAAACATGACGAAAATTATGTGCCGAAGGAACTGGCCGACATCGATATGACCGAGGCCGAACACACCAAGGATACGCTCGCACAATGATGGCCGAAGCAGGTCTGGCCGCCTTGTGGCTTGCCACCGCGATGGCGCTGCTTCAGCTTGCGGGCGGGCTGACTTTGTTGCGTGGCGGGGCAGGCCAACTGGCCCCGCTCATCAAGCCCGCTGGCATCATGCAGGGTGCGCTCTCCATCTTCTCCTTCGCCGCCTTGATGTATCTGTTTAGCGTCACCGATCTCTCGGTGCTGCTGGTCGCCAGCAACAGCCACATCGATAAGCCGATGATTTTCAAACTGGCGGGGACATGGGGCAACCATGAAGGCTCGATGCTGCTCTGGGTGTCGGTGCTTTCGCTATCCGGTGCAGCGATTGCCTTGCTGGAAAAGCGCATCGACGCAAAAACGCTGAACGTCACGCTGGCGGTACAGGCGTTTATCGCATTGGGCTTTTTCGGCTTCCTGCTCTTCGCATCCAACCCGTTCGACCGGCTCGTGCCCGCACCGATTACGGGGGCGGGTCTGAACCCGCTGCTGCAAGACATCGGTCTCGCCTTCCACCCGCCGACGCTCTATTTCGGCTATGTCGGCCTGTCGGTCGCCTTCTCCTTCGCCGTCGGCGCCATGCTGACGGGGCAGGTCGGCCCGATGTTTGCCCGTGCGATGCGGCCTTGGGTGCTGGGCGCTTGGATTTTCCTGACTATCGGCATCACCGCAGGCAGCTATTGGGCCTATTACGAACTCGGCTGGGGTGGCTGGTGGTTCTGGGACCCGGTCGAGAATGCCTCGCTGATGCCGTGGCTCGCCGCGACTGCCTTGCTCCACTCGGTCAGCGTCCTCGCCACCCGCAACGCCCTGCGCGCCTGGACGGTCATGCTGGCGTTGGTCGCCTTCGCGATGTCGATGGCGGGAACGTTTCTCGTCCGCTCGGGCATCCTCACCAGCGTCCATGCCTTCGCCGTCGATCCCGAACGCGGCGCGTTCATCCTCGCGCTGATGCTGGTCTACACCGGCCTCGCTTTTGTCATCTTCGCGCTGCGCATTGGCACGGTAAAACAGGGCGAACCGTTCCAGTTATTGAGCCGCGAGGGCGGAATCGTTGCCAACAATATCTTCCTCAGCGTCATCCTGGCCATCGTCCTTATAGGCACGCTGTATCCGCTCGCAGCAGAAGCGATGGGCGACAAGATTTCGGTCGGCCCGCCTTATTTCAACAAGACCACCGCACCGATTGCGCTGCTGCTGATGCTTGCCTTGCTGCTCGGCCCCATGCTCCGCTGGCGGCGGGATGATATTGCCCGCCACAAATATTGGCTGGTCGGCTTCATGGCGATTATCCTGTGGACGGGCATCGCAACATGGCGGCTTGCGCCCGATGTCGGGCTATTGCCAATCCTCGGGCTGGCTTTGTCGCTTGCGCTCGGCGTCGCCGCATGGGTACCGCTCAAAGGGCGCAAGCTGCTCCGCACGCCCTTGCCGATCTTCGGCATGGTTATCGCGCATTTCGGGCTGGCGGTCAGCGTGTTCGGCATGGCTTCGGAATCGGGCCTTTCCAAGGAAACGCTCACGGCATTGGCTCCAGGTGAAAGCGCAGAAGTGGCGGGCTGGAAGGTCAAACTCGACGATGTGAACCCCGTAGTCGGCGACAATTGGGTTGCCATCGAAGGCGAACTCATCGCCCGCAACGGCGACAAGGGCTTCGTCCTCCGCCCGCAATCACGACAATTTTTCGAACCCGAAATGCAGACAAGCGAGGCCGCCTTGCTGACCCGATGGAACGGCCAGCTTTACGCCGTTATCGCGCAACCCGACAGCGGCGGCGATGGCCGCTGGCAGGTGCGGCTGTGGTGGAAACCCTTTGTGCCGTTCATCTGGTATGGCGGCGCGCTGGTGGCGCTCGGCGGGCTGATTGCTTTATTGGGCCGCATGTTCCGCCGCCCCAAAAAGCCAGAGAAAAACAAGTGGGGCGCAGCATGAAACGCCCCTGGCTCCTCTGGATTCCGCTGGCAGTTGTTGCCTTCATCGGCGGCTTGGCGATTTACGGGCTAGTCGTGCCAAAGGACGACCAGATCCACTCGGCAATGGTCGGCAAGAAGCTACCCGAATTTGCACTGCCGCCTGCTACCGCTGGCGTCGAGGGATTATCCAGCGCCGACCTGGCCGATGGCAAACCGCGCCTGCTCAACATTTTCGCGAGCTGGTGCATTCCCTGCAAGGCCGAAGCGCCGCATCTTGAAGCGCTCAAACAGGCAGGGGCAGAGATCGACGCCATCGCCATCCGCGACAAGCCCGAAGATGTCGCCGCCTTCCTTGCGCAATTCGGCAATCCCTTTCGCCGGATCGGTGCCGACAGCGAATTGAAGGTGCAGTTGCAACTCGGCTCGTCGGCCGTTCCCGAAACTTACGTAATCGGCGGCGACGGGACGATATTGTATCAGCATATCGGCGACATCCGCGCCGAACATGTGCCGATGCTGCTTGAGAAATTGCGGGAGGCGACATGAAGCATCTGCTCGCCCTCGCGCTGCTCGCTGGCTCACCCGTTCTCGCCCAAGGCACCGGACCAACACCCGAGTTTGCAAACCGCCAACTCGAAAACCCGACGCAGGAAGCCGAGGCCACGAGGCTGATGCACAGTCTGCGCTGCATCCAGTGCCAAGGCCAGTCCATCGCCGACAGCGACGCGCAAATGGCGCAGACCATGCGCGCCGAGGTTCGCCAGCAAATCGCGGCAGGTGAAAAGCCCGAAGCCATAAGGCAATGGATGACCGACCGCTATGGCGACTGGGTCAGCTTCGAGCCTGAAATGAAAGGTGCGGGCCTGCTGCTCTGGATAGCGCCGCTGCTTTTGTTGCTGGTTGCGCTCCTGCTGGCACGCGGTCTGTTCCGGAGGCGCGCATGAGTGGCTGGATCGCTCTTGCGCTATTGGCAGCGGCAAGCCTTGCCGTGCTGATGTGGCTCGTGCGGCGCGACAATGGCCTGTGGCAAGTTGCCGCCGCCGCCATCCTGCTCGGCATGACCGGCTATGCCTTGCAAGGCCGTCCGGCAGCGCCCTCATCGCCAGCTAAATCGCAGGCCGCCAAGGAAGATGCGGCGGTGCAGCTGGTCGAAATGCGTGCCGACATGGACCAGCAGTTTGGTGGAGCCAAACGCTGGCTCGTCACCGCAGACTCTTTCGCCAAGCAAGGCGATTACAGGCTGTCCGCCTCTTACATTCAGGCCGGTTTGCGGCAAAGCCCGGACGATCCCGATCTGTGGTCTGCGCTTGGCCTGCAACTTATGCTGGCCAGCGACGGCCAGATGTCGCCGCCCGCGCAACTGGCGTTCGACAAGGCACGCGCGATCCGTCCCAATTACCCTTCGCCTTATTATTTTGCAGGTTTGGCGCGTCTTTTCGGCGGCGACGTCGATAGCGCGATACTGTTGTGGGAAAAGACGCTCTCGCTGGCGACGCCCAAGGCCAAATGGCGGCCGAGAATGGAGGCGCAGCTTGCCGGAGCAAAGGCCCTGAAAGCCCAGGCCGACGCCGCCCGCCCCGCCCCGCCGGCACCCGGGAAGATGTAAAAAACTTGGCCGAAAAACGCGCCATATTGCTTTATTGTGATGCTGGTTCCACCATGCTATCGCCCGCCGCCCGTTGGCCGAAACGCCATAAGGCTGTGTTGAAACCGGGGTTCTGAATGGCCGCATCGAAGGCAGACGATTTCGGGCATAGCCCTGACCAGGAAAGTCCCGGCCAAGCCCATGCGCCACATGGCTCGCTGCTCGCGCTTTGCGTCGGCACAGTAGGCGTTGTTTTCGGCGATATCGGCACCAGCCCGATTTATGCTTTCCGCGAAACTTTCGCAGGCCACCACCCGATCGAACCCGACCCGATGCACATCAATGGCGTGCTCAGCCTAGTCTTCTGGTCGATGATGATCGTGGTGACGTTCAAATATGTATTCACCATCATGAAGGCCGACAATAAAGGTGAGGGCGGCAGCCTGGCCTTGCTCGCGCTCATCAATCGCCAGACAGAGGGCGCGAAATGGACCGCGCCGATTGTCATGCTCGGCGTGTTCGCGACAGCTTTGTTCTATGGCGATTCGATGATTACGCCCGCGATGTCGATCCTGTCGGCGGCGGAAGGGCTGAAATATGTCGATGAGGGCTTCAGCGACTGGATCGTGCCGATTGCGGTGGTGATCATCGCTGCCCTGTTCGCCTTCCAGTCGCGCGGAACGGCGAAGGTCGGGCAATGGTTCGGCCCGATCATGCTCACTTATTTTGCCACTCTGGCGGGGCTTGGCATCATGCATCTCACCAAGATGCCGTCGATCATATTCGACGCGCTGAACCCGCTCAATGCGCTCAATTTCTTCTACGTCGATGGCTTTCGCGCCTTTGTCGCGATGGGCACGGTCGTGCTCGCGGTCACCGGTGCGGAGGCACTCTATGCCGATATGGGGCATTTCGGGCGTCGGCCGATAAAGTTCAGCTGGCTGTTTTTCGTTCTGCCCGCCTTGATGCTCAATTATCTGGGGCAGGGGGCAATGATTCTTTCGATGACCCCGGTCGAGGCGCAGGCAGCCATACGCGACCCGTTCTTCCTGATGGTGCCGGAGTTGATCAGCACGCCGGTCATCATCCTCACTATTCTTGCCGCAATCATCGCCAGCCAGGCCGTTATTTCCGGTGCATTCTCGCTGACCCAGCAGGCCATCCAGCTTGGTTTCATGCCGCGGCTCAGCATCCAGCACACCAGCGAGAAGGCGGCTGGGCAGATTTACATCCCGGCGATCAATTGGGGCCTCGCCATCATGGTGCTGCTGCTCGTGCTGTTCTTCCAGTCGTCATCGAACCTCGCGGCGGCTTACGGCATTGCAGTGACCGGCGCGATGTTCATCGACACGTGCCTGATTGCCGTTGTGCTCGTGTCGCTGTGGAAATGGCCGAAATGGAAGGCTTTGCCGATACTGGCGCTCTTCTTCATTGTCGACTTCGCCTATTTCGGCGCGAACCTCCTGAAGGTGCCGTCGGGCGGCTGGGTGCCGCTGCTAATCGGCCTTATTATCTTCACCCTGCTCACCACCTGGGCACGCGGCAGGGCATTGATGCGCGAACGCATGGCCGAAAGCGGGATGCCGATGGAAATCTTCATCAAATCCGCCGCCAACAGCGCAACGCGCGTTCCCGGCACCGCGATCTTCATGGCATCGGCGGCTAGCGGCGTACCTTCCGCCATGCTGCACAATATCAAACATAATAAAATCCTGCACGAGCGCGTGCTCATCCTCACCGTGCAGATCGAGGATGTGCCTTATGTCGACGAGGATGACCGGATATTCTGCAAGGATCTGGGCGAAGGCTTTTTCCGCATCAAGATGCGCTTCGGCTTTTTGGAGGAAACCGATGTACCCGCGACGCTCGACAAGGTAGATCTGTGCGGGCCCCGGTTCGACATGATGCGCACCAGCTTCTTCCTTTCGCGCCAGACCCTGATCGCGTCGAAAGTCCCCGGAATGGCAATCTGGCGCGAAAAAGTGTTTGCCTGGATGCTGCGCAATGCGGCCAACGCAATGGAATTTTTCAAGCTGCCGAGCAATCGCGTGGTCGAGCTGGGTAGCCAAGTGGAAATATGATTGCGGCAACCGTGCCTCTGACGCTTTTGACGAGCGGCACGGCATCGGAAGCGTCGGTTGCGCTGCGGTCATTGCTCGATGGCAGCGGCGAATTTGCGCTGGCGCATGCCAGTCCGCCCAATGCCACCGCCTTTGACATCGTCTATCAGGGCGTATCGCTGCAACTGGCTGTAAACGCGCAAATTCCCGGATTCACCGACTACAAGCAGATATTCTGCAATCTCGATTCCGCTTCGATGCCGTCAGGTGTCGGCCTCGGCTTCGGCGAGCATCTCGCAGGCGGCGAGCGGGTGCCCGCAATACTTCAGGCGCTGCTGGGCGCAGCGGCAAAACTTGGCTTGTCGCTCGGTGCGGTTGCGACGCTCTGGCATCCGGCGCAGATCGTTTCGGGGTTCGGCTATTTTTCGAAAAGCGTCGCTGACTATCTGGAAGGCGGCGCCTTTCCCGTTTGGGCGACGGTCGATTTCACGAGCGACGCCAATGGCGACATCAAGAGCACCGGTCTCGCCTTTCTGGCGGGTCGGGAAATACAGATCGCGAGCAAAAGCGGCGATGAAAACGAGCGGATGCGCCGGTTCGTCGAAGCCGTGCATGATTTGGCTACCAACGAACCGATCCAGTCCGCCGCCTGAATAGCACGCGACACTTTCCAGTTCGCTATCACTATATTGCGGGCATAAAATTGCACGAACAGGGTAGACACGGCCATAAAAATGCCGCTAACGGGACAAATCATGTCAGGCCAGCGCGCCCTTTCGCTTACTCTACGACTTACACGCCCTTAGGCGTGCGATTTCGTTCGGCCTTTGCCGGACCCCCCGCCTAAGGGAATTCCGACCCGAACCGCAACCGACAGGCCAAGGCCTATCGAGTCAGAATGAACGAAACATGATGTTATCCGACCCCTCACGAAAATACCGGCCTTTTCCGCAGGTAGATCTGCCCGACCGCGCATGGCCCACCCGCACCATTACACAAGCTCCGCGCTGGCTCTCGACCGACCTGCGCGATGGCAACCAGGCGCTGATCGACCCGATGGGCGCGGAGAAGAAGAACCGTTTTTTCGACCTGCTGGTGAGGGTCGGGATCAAGGAAATCGAGGTCGGCTTCCCCAGCTCGGGCGCGACCGACTTCGACTTCATTCGCTCGCTTGTCGATAGCGGCCGCATTCCCGCCGACGTCACCATTCAGAGCCTCACGCAGTCGCGCCGCGACCTGATCGAGAAGACCTTCGAGAGTATGGCAGGTGCGCCCCGCGCCATTGTCCATCTCTACAACGCGGTGTCTCCGGCATGGCGCGACATCGTCTTCCAGCTCGACAAGCCCGGCGTGAAGGCCATCGCGGTTGAAGGCGCGACGATCCTGGCCGAACAGGCCGCGCGCTTCCCCGAAACCGACTGGCATTTCGAATATTCGCCCGAAACCTTTTCCACCGCCGAACTCGAATTCAGCCTCGATGTGTGCGAGGCGGTGATGGAAGTCCTTAGGCCCACCCCCGAAAAACCTCTCATCCTCAACCTCCCGGCGACGGTCGAGGCGGCGATGCCCAACATCTATGCCGACCAGATCGAATGGATGTGCCGCCATATCAGCGCGCGCGACAGTGTGGTGATATCGCTCCACCCGCACAACGACCGCGGCAGCGGCATCGCCGCGGCGGAGCTCGGCCTGCTCGCGGGCGCCGACCGCATCGAAGGCTGCCTCTTCGGCAATGGCGAACGTACCGGCAATGTCGATCTCGTCACGCTGGCGCTCAACATGTACACGCAAGGGCTGAACCCCGGCCTCGACTTCAGCGACATCGACGAGGTCATCGCGACGGTCGAATATTGCAACCAGCTCCCCGTCCACCCGCGCCACCCTTATGCGGGCGAACTGGTGTTCACCGCCTTTTCCGGCAGCCATCAGGACGCGATCAAGAAAGGCTTCGCAGCGCAAGCGCGCCGCAACGACGAAATCTGGCAAGTGCCCTATCTCCCCATCGACCCCGCCGACCTCGGCCGCAGCTACGAAGCAGTGATCCGCGTCAATTCGCAATCTGGCAAGGGCGGCGTCGCCTGGGTGATCGAACAGGACCACGGCCTCAAGCTGCCCAAACGGATGCAGGCCAATTTCTCGACCACGGTGCAGGAACTCAGCGACAGCACGGGCCGTGAACTTACCAGCGCCGACATCTGGGAAGCGTTCGAGAAACGCTACCATCTCAAGGGCGAAGGCCGCTTCCGTCTGATCGACTTTCAGGAAAGCCAGAGCCGACACACGCAGGACGAACGCATCTTCGCCGGCAAAATCCGGATCGACGGCGTCGAACAATCAGTCAGCGGTCGCGGCAACGGCCTCATTTCCAGCCTCGCCAACGCGCTTGAGGAAGCACTTGGCGGCGCGCTCGACATCATCGACTATTCGGAACACGCCATCGGCCACGGCACCGACGCCCGCGCCGCTGCCTATGTCGAATGTCGTGTGGGTGAAGGGCCGGTGCTTTTCGGCGTCGGCATCAGCCGCGACGTGGCCACGGCCAGCGTAAGGGCGATATTGAGCGCGGCAAACAGCGTCTGACCATCAAGGGGGCAAACCGGTCGGCTTTGTGAAACACCGATTGTGGGATAGGAAACCGCATGCGAATCGAAGGCGACTATAACAAGGACGGCTATACGACGATCAGGGGCCTCATGCCGCCTGAAGTCGCAGCAAACCTGTTCAAGCAAATCCAGATCGATCTCGAAGCTGCGGGCAAATCATTCGAAACCTTTGCCCAGTCGCAACCGCTTTCAAAGCGGCAGACCGTCGACATATCGGGTCATTTTTACCGGCCGCTGACCACCTTCCTGTGGGGCCTGACGCCTGTAATTGGCCAGATCACTGGCGCCGATGTCCTTCCGAGCTACGACTATTTCCGAATTTACCAGAAGGACGATATTTGCCGCATCCATTCGGACCGGCCATCGTGCGAGCATAGCGTTTCGCTGACGCTCGCCTATAGCAATGACGTGCCGTGGCCGCTCGAAGTCGGATCAAGGCCGGTGAGCAGCGAAGGCCCCTGCTTCGACGATTTCGGCGACGAACCCTATGCTTCGGTAGCAATGCAACCCGGCGATGCAGTTCTGTACCGGGGAATTGACTTGCGGCATGGCCGGATGCAGCCAAACCCCAATCAATGGTCCGCCCACCTGTTCCTGTTCTGGGTGGAGCGCGACGGTCCGTTCAAACAGCACGCCTTCGACGAGGAACGCCTGCGGTCGGAATTGCGGCGCGTCAGCAATCTGGATGTCTGAAGGGTCAGAAGCCGGCGCTTGGCGATGGCAAGTGTGCGGGTGATGTCGAACGTGACGCTAGGGAATAGCGGCTGTGCTTTTTGGCGGTTTGACAGTCGCTTTCACCTGTGGCTAACCCGCATTTAAACGCGCAATTAACAGAGGGATTCTTTCATGGCTCTTCCGGCAATTTTCGACAAGCTCCGCCTGCCTGTTATCGGCTCGCCGTTGTTCATTGTCTCCGGCCCGGAGCTGGTCATCGCCCAGTGCAAGGCGGGTGTGGTCGGCTCATTCCCGGCTTTGAACGCCCGGCCGCAGAGCCAGCTCGACGAATGGCTGCACCAGATTACCGAAGAGCTCGCGGCGCATAATCGCGACAATCCCGACCGGCCCGCTGCACCTTATGCGGTCAACCAGATCGTGCATGGTTCGAACAACCGGCTCGAACAGGACCTGATGACATGTGGCAAATGGCAGGTGCCGATTACCATTACCTCGTTGGGCGCGCGCGAGGATCTGAACGCGGCGGTGCACAGCTGGGGCGGAATTTCGCTGCACGATGTCATCAACGACCGCTTTGCGCATAAGGCGATCGAGAAGGGAGCCGACGGTCTCATTCCGGTTGCGGCAGGCGCGGGCGGACATGCAGGGGTCATCTCGCCGTTCGCACTGATCCGCGAAATCCGTGAATGGTTCGACGGGCCGGTGGCGCTTTCGGGATCGATCTCGCATGGCGCATCGGTGCTGGCGGCGCAGGCGATGGGGGCGGACCTTGCCTATATCGGGAGCGCCTTTATCGCCACGAAAGAGGCGAACGCGGTCGATGGCTATAAGGAAAATATCGTCGAGGCGCAGGCTTCGGATATCGTCTATTCCTCGCTCTTCACCGGCGTCCACGGCAATTATCTGCGCCAGTCGATCGAGCGCGCCGGCATGGACCCCAACAATTTGCCCGAAGGCGATGTTAAGACAATGGATTTCGGCTCGGGCGGCAATACCGAGGCAAAGGCGTGGAAAGACATCTGGGGCTCGGGCCAGGGCATCGGCGCGGTCAAGGCGGTGAAGACCGTCGCCGAATATGTCGACCAGCTTGAAGGCGAATATCGCGCGGCGAAGGCAAGTCTGGATACCGCTTATCGGGGTTAGGCTCTCTCAGCTCCAATGTCCCATCTTCTTTTTTTCGGGTCGGTGAAACCAAATTGCTGTTTCGACCGAAAGGGAATGGACGCCTCATTTCGGATGCTGGCGTTTGGCAGAGAGGAACCCGGTCAATGAGAAACGGAAAGAGTTTAGCGGCAATGATGATTGTCGGCGGCGGACTGGCCGCGGCGATTGCCGCTCCAAACATGGCGCTGGCCAGTTGCGGCGCGTATACGCCTCGGCAGGAAGCGCCCAGCTTCAGCAATCAACCAACCGAGTCGCCTGAACAACGCGAAGCGCGGTTAGCCCAACAAAAGGCGGCACGCGAGGCCCGCAAGGCCGCGCGGCTTGCCAGGAAGGCAGCCAAGGAGAAAGCCGCAGCCGAGCAGGCCGCGGCAGCTCAGTCGACGGCGGTTGCCAGTAACTGACCATCGACTAAAGCGGGGGAGCGCGAAACAGGTCGCAGGATTCGCGCTCCCTTGCGGCCATGAGTTGTGATGTCACCATCGCATTCGATTATCGATAGTGAAGCGCTTTGGCAGGCGACGCTGGCTATCCATCGCTCCGGTATTCCCTTGATGTCGCGCATATTGCCCGACCAGGGCGAGCTGAAATCATGGCAGCATTACCCGCCACGCGACGTCGTAAACGGGATATGGCGGGCGCGCTGGTTTTATCATTGTCACAACCCCGATGACCGGACGGGCGGTGAACATGGACATTTCCATTTTTTCCTCGGCCGACCGGCCTTTTCCCGACGAGTGCGCCCGCTGGCCGTGCCGCCGCAGGGCCGCAAACCAAGGCCGTCAATCGTCCATATCGCTGCGTTATCCATCGACTTTGACGGCTTGCCTGTGAGCTGGTTTGTCACCGACCGGTGGGTGACCGACGAATGGCTGTATCCGGCGCAAGCGATAAGCGAGAAACTGGGGCAGATCAGCTTTTCCGGCGACGACGGGGACCGTTTGGTAAATGATTGGCTGGGAGCGATGATCCGGGCATCCCGGACGACCATCGGTGCCTTGCTTGCCGAGCGCGACCGAATTCTGGCGCTTCGCGATCCGTCAGGGGAAGCTCGGGAGATCGAAATTGTGGCGCAGGAACCAATAGACTTCGACTTGCTGCTAAACGCCTGACCTCTGTTTGATGCTGTAACCTGTTGGCGCAGTTCGGCGAACTGATCACCAGAGCGTGCAGCGTATCTGCCTTGGCACGGTTTGAAACCGGAGAATGACAATGACAATCAAGAATTCTTTTCTGGGTGCCGCCGGGCTGGCGGCATCGCTGGCACTTCTATCATTGAGCGGGGCCGCAGTTGCCGCACCTGTTTACGTCGGCATTGAAGGCGAGAATATCGCCGTCAGCGGCTATGATCCTGTCAGCTACTTTGCCGGTAACGGCGTACCGGTGAAAGGCAATGCGACACATGCCGTCAAACATGACGGGGCCGTCTACCATTTCGCGAATGCCGACAATGCCAGCCGCTTTGCCGCCGATCCTTCTGCCTTTGCCCCGCAATTCGGCGGACATTGTGCATGGGCAATGGGTCGTGGATATCTCGCGCCCGCCGACCCCGAACAATATGCCGTCGTCGATGGCAAGCTTTACCTGAACTTCAATGCCGACGTGAAGAAAATGTGGGACGCCGGGCGCGCAGGATTTATCACCTCCGGCCACAAGAACTGGGCAAAGGTGCCGGCTGACGCCAGGTTTGGCGGATGAACCCGCGCGCAATTGGCGTGGGTGTCTAACTTGCCTTTTCGAAGGCCACGCTGATGTCCAGTTCGACCTCGTCGGAGACCAAAGGAATGCCGTAACCGATGCCGAACTGGCTCCGCATGATTTTCGAGGTGGCGTGGAAGCCGACGGTTTCTTTCTTGTTAAACGGATTGGCTCCGGCACCGCTGAACTCCGCATCGAGCCGCACGGGCTTGGTCACGCCATTGAGCGTGAGGTCGCCGGTGATCAGCGCCTTTGTGCCGTTGACGGTCACTGCGTTCGATGTGAATTTGGCGTCGGCTGGCGAAGGGCCGAAAAAGTCCGGCTTGCCGCCATCTTTACCGGCGCGCAGCATGTGACCGGTAAGGCCCGCGCTGGCGGTGGTGACCTTGCCGATGGGTATGGTAATTTCGACTTTTGCGGCTTCAGGATTTTTCGGGTCGAGCGTCAGCGTACCGGTGGCATCTCCGAACGCACCGAAATAATCGTTGAAACCGAAATGGCTGACTCGCCAGCCGATAAGCGTGTGGCCCGGGTCGGTGTTGTAGGTTCCAGCCGTGACGCGCGCGACATCCATCGTGCCCGGCACTTGGGGAGCACTCTGGGCGATTAGCGGAACTGCGGCGAAGAGGGACAGGGCAAGCAGAATTTTACGCATTGGGGGATGCTCCGGACAGACAAAAGGGGAGGCATCAGTGTCGATGCCTCCCCCGTAACTGTCAAGCCGGATGTTGGTTCAGTTCTTCGCCTGATCGACCAGCTTGTTCTTGGCAATCCACGGCATCATCGCACGCAGTTTTGCGCCGGTTTCCTCGATAGGATGCGCCGCCGCTGCCTTGCGCGCTGCCTTCAGCTCGGGCTGTCCGGCGCGGTTGTCGAGGACGAAATTCTTCACGAACCGGCCGGACTGGATATCGGCAAGCACGCGCTTCATTTCGGCCTTGGTTTCGTCGGTGATAATCCGCGGGCCAGTGGTGATGTCGCCATATTCGGCGGTATTCGAAATCGAATAGCGCATATTGGCAATGCCGCCTTCGTAGAGCAGATCGACGATCAGCTTCGTTTCGTGCAGGCATTCGAAATAGGCCATTTCTGGCGCATAGCCCGCCTCGGTCAGCGTCTCGAACCCCGCCTGGATGAGGTGGGTGATGCCGCCGCACAGTACAGCCTGCTCGCCGAACAGGTCGGTCTCGCATTCCTCGCGGAAATTGGTTTCGATGATACCCGAACGCCCACCGCCGACGCCGCTTGCATAGGCAAGCGCGATGTCATGCGCGTTGCCGCTAGCATCCTGCGCAATGGCGATCAGGCAGGGCACGCCGCCGCCCTTCTGGTATTCGCTGCGCACGGTATGGCCGGGGCCCTTGGGGGCGATCATGATGACATCGACGTCGGCGCGCGGTTCGATCAGCCCGAAATGGACGTTGAGGCCGTGGGCGAAGGCCAATGCTGCGCCCGGCTTCATATTCGCATGAAGGTCTTCTGCGTAGATAGCCGCCTGATGTTCGTCGGGGGCGAGGATCATCAAAATGTCTGCCCATTTCGCCGCGTCGGCATTGGCCAACACCTTGAAGCCAGCGCCTTCTGCCTTCTTTGCGGTGGCCGAACCGGCACGCAGCGCAATCGCCACCTCGGCAACGCCGCTGTCGCGCAAATTCTGCGCATGGGCATGGCCCTGGCTGCCGTAGCCGACAATCGCGACCTTCTTGTCCTTGATCAGGCCCAAATCGCAATCGGCGTCGTAATAAACCTTCATGATATTTCCCTCTTTCTAAGTCCCGTCATGCTGAACTTGTTTCAGCATCCATCTTTCCGCCGAGACCGGAGGGCAGAGAGGAGAAATGGACCCTGAAACAAGTTCAGGGTGACGGGGTATTTAACAGTGATTGTTTAGCTTGGCGTAGACCCCCGCATCAGTCCTACAATTCCTGTCCGTCCGACTTCGACAAGGCCGACTTCACGCATCAGCGTAACGAAAGTGTCGATCTTGTCCGGTCCGCCGGTGATTTCGAAGATGAAGCTGTTGACCGTCGCGTCGATGACCCGCGCGCGGTAGATGTCGGCCAGCCGCATTGCTTCCACGCGCTGGTCGCCCGCGCCGCTGACCTTGACCAAGGCCAGTTCGCGTTCGACATGCGGCCCTGCTTCGGTGAGGTCGGTGACCTTGTGCACCGGCACCAGCCGTTCGCATTGGGCAATAATTTGCTCGATGATAGGAGGTGGGCCAGCAGTGACGATGGTGATGCGGCTGGTCGCATGGTCCTCGCTGATATCGGCCACGGTCAGGCTGTCTATATTATACCCGCGCGAAGTAAACATGCCCGCGATGCGCGCGAGTGTACCTGCTTCGTTATCGACGGTCAGCGTTAGCACATGCCGCTCGGAGATTTCTTCCTTGATATGCATCAGACCAGCGCCTTCGCTTCGTCGTCCATCGTACCCGAAACTTCGTCCGAATGCAGGATCATCTCGGTATGCGCCGCGCCCGACGGGATCATCGGGAAGCAGTTGGCAGTCTTGGCGACGCGGCAGTCGAACATCACCGGGCCGTCATGGGCCAGCATCTCGGCGATTGCGGCATCGAGCTTCGCTGGGTCGTCGCACCTTATGCCTTTCCAGCCATAGGCTTCGGCGAGCGCAACAAAGTCCGGCAGGCTGTCCGAATAGCTTTCCGAATAGCGGCTCTCATAGGTCAGTTCCTGCCATTGCCGGACCATGCCCATCCACTCATTGTTGAGGATGAAAACCTTGACCGGCAGGCGATATTGCGTCGCGGTACCCATTTCCTGGATGTTCATCTGGATCGACGCTTCCCCGGCGATATCGATAACCAGCGCATCGGGATGGCCCATCTGCGCGCCGATTGCGGCGGGCAGGCCATAGCCCATTGTCCCAAGCCCGCCGCTCGTCAGCCATTTGTTGGGCGCATCGAAATGGAAGTGCTGCGCTGCCCACATCTGGTGCTGGCCGACCTCGGTGGTGATGATCGGCGATTTGTCCTTCGTCGCCGCATAGAGCCGCTCGATGGCGAATTGCGGCATGATCTCGGCCTTGCTCGCCGGATAGGTCAGGCACTGCACCGCACGCCAGCCCTTGATCTTCGACCACCATTCGTCGAGCAGCTGCGGCTTGACCTTGCGCCCTTTCCACACCTCGATCATCTGGCGGATCGCGGTGCCGACATCGGCAACCAGGGCCAAGTCGACGCGAACGGTTTTGTTGATCGAGCTGCGGTCGATATCGACATGGATCTTGATGCTGTCGGGCGAAAAGGCGTCGAGGCGGCCGGTGATCCGGTCATCGAAGCGCGCGCCGAGGCACAGCATGACGTCGCACTGGTTCATCGCCATATTGGCTTCATAGGTGCCATGCATCCCGAGCATGCCCAGCCATGCGTCGCCAGAGGCGGGATAGGCACCGAGGCCCATCAAGGTGGAAGTAACCGGTGCCCCTGTAAGTTCGGCCAGTTCGCGCAGCGCGGCGCTGGCGTCCGGACCGGAGTTGATGATGCCGCCGCCGGTGTAGAGTATCGGCGCTTTGGCCTTGGCGAGCAACTCCACCGCCTTGTTGATAGCGGCATATTCGGCTTCGCCAGCGGGATGGAAACGCTGCGGCGCATTGCTCTTGATATCGGTCGGCGCGGTCGCGACCTGGACGTTTTTGGGGATGTCGATAACGACGGGTCCGGGGCGACCCTTGGTTGCGATGGTGAAGGCCTCGCGCACCGTTGCGGCGAGTTCGGCAGGGTCCTTGACCAGATAATTATGCTTCGAACAATGGCGCGTGATGCCAACGGTGTCGGCTTCCTGAAACGCATCGGAACCAATCAGTGTCGTCGCGACCTGGCCCGTGATCACTACCAGCGGGATCGAGTCCAGAAAGGCATCGGCAATGCCGGTGACTGCGTTCGTCGCGCCGGGTCCGGAAGTTACGAGAACAACGCCGGGCTTGCCGGTCGATCGTGCATAGCCTTCGGCGGCGTGGGCTGCCCCTGCTTCGTGGCGGACGAGGACGTGGCGGATCTTCTTCTGCTGGAACAGCGCGTCGTAAATGGGCAGCACAGCGCCGCCCGGATAGCCGAAAACAGTGTCCACACCCTGCGCGAGCAGGGCGTCTATCAATATGTCTGCGCCGGATTTTTCGGCCACTTTATCATCCTCAAAACTTGGGTTGCGCCCCTATGTTGCAGCGCAACAGGGTTCGCAAGAGCGGGCTGGCTAGAGGTTGGAAAATGACATGTCAACTACAATTATTGAAATATAGTTTCAAATTCACTCAAATTTGAGTCATTTATTTCCTTATGCCATTGCGACCAATGTGCAGGCGATTGGTTCCGGAACCAGGTGAACTGGCGTTTCGCATATTGACGGGTAGCGATCTTGCCCAGCGTAATGGCCTCTTCGCGACTGATTTCGCCCGATAGCATCGCGCTAATTTCGGGAACGCCGATCGCGCGTATCACCGGCGCGTCGGCTGGCAGCGCGCAGGCCAATAGCGCTTCGACCTCGGCAACGGCACCGCCTGCAATCATCGCGTCGAAGCGCGCATCGCATCGCGCATAGAGCCAGTCTCGCGGCGGGAGGAGGACGAGCGGATGTAGCGCGACTTGGCCCTCAATCCCGCCGACCTTGTCCTTGCGCCAGTCATCGATGCTGCGGCCGGTGCTTTCGACTACTTCGAGCGCGCGGGCGATGCGGCTGCTGTCCGTCGGCGCGAGTTTGGCTGCCATATCGGGGTCTTTGTTTTGCAAGGCGGCATAGGCATCCGCCACGCTCAGCGCGCGGATGGATGCGCGCAAATCTGCGTCAACCTCTGGAATGGGCGCAATTCCTTCCAAGAGCGTGCGCAGATAGAGGCCGGTGCCGCCCACGAGCACCGGCAGAGCTCCAGCCTGATGCGCCTCGGCAATTGCCACCTTCGCATCCGCTGCCCAGCGTGCTGCCGAACATGCCGTTCGCCCGTCGAGATAGCCGAACAGCCGGTGCGGCGCGCTGGCCTGCTCATCGGGCGTCGGCTGCGCGCTCAGGACTGGCAGGTCGGCATAAACTTGCGCGCTGTCGGCATTGATAATTACGACATTGCGCGATTTTGCCAGATGCAGCGCCAATGCGGTCTTGCCGCTGGCGGTCGGACCCGCAATAAGCCCCAGCTTCGGTTCAGGATTCGATATGCCCATAGCCACACTGATAGCAGCAGACGCAACGGAAAGCGGAATGATTTCCGAAGCCTGCGACCGACTGGCGGCGGCGGGATGCGCGCCTGCGGAGATCGAATGGATCGAGCCGGGGCAGGCGGTCGATATCGGGTTCGATGGCGGCCTCGCAGACGCGCGGACGGCTCTGGCCGAACTGGAAGACCGCTACGACATCGCCGTTCAACCCGCCGAATACCGCCGCAAGATGCTGCTCGTGTCGGACATGGACAGCACGATGATCACCGTTGAGTGCATCGACGAGCTCGCCGACTATGCGGGCATCAAGCCCGAGATCGCTGCAATCACCGAACGCGCGATGGCAGGCGAACTCGATTTCGCGGCGGCGCTGAAGGCGCGGGTCGCATTGCTCGCGGGGCTGGACGAAAGCGTCATCCAACAATGCCTCGCCGAGCGTGTGCACCCAATGCCGGGTGCCGAAACGCTGGTCAGGACAATGGCGGGCTGGGGCGCGCATACGGTGCTGGTGTCGGGCGGCTTTACCAGCTTCACCGGCCCGGTGGCGGGCATGATCGGGCTGGCCGAGGTCCATGCCAATGTTCTGGAGATTAGAGATGGCAGGCTGACCGGCGAACTGGTGGGCGATATCGTCGATGCACAGGCCAAGCGCGCCGTGCTGGAAAATGCGGTCGGGGCGAGGGGCATCGGCATGAGCGAAGCGCTCGCGGTGGGCGATGGTGCCAACGACCTGCCGATGATCGCCGCCGCAGTCGCCGGAGGCGGTCTGGGCACCGGCTATCATCCGCGCCCGCAACTGGCGGCGGCGGCAAATTTTTCGGTGCGGCATAATGACCTGACCGCTTTGCTTTACGCACAGGGCGTCAGGCGGAGCGAATGGGCAAACTGAAACAAATCGCGATTGCCATCGTTACTGCTATAGCCGCCTCTACGGTCGTCATTTCAGGGAGAGTTTTATGCGTAAGTGGTTGCCCATCCTGATCCTTCCGCTTGTCGCGGGTTGCGCGAGCATGCAAACGGCCAAAACAACGGCAGTGTTGGAAGTCATCACTGCCGATCTCGCGCGCGCAGATGGATCATGGGCGGGCGTCGTGACGATATCGAAGCGCAGCGATGGCACCTTCATGAGCCTTGCGGGCGAAGCACCAGCCGCCGGGACTTTCGGCATGCACATCCATGCGGTCGGCAAATGCGAAGGGCCTGCTTTCACCAGTGCGGGAGCGCACTGGAACCCTGCCGACAAGCAGCATGGTTTCGAAAATCCGATGGGTTCGCACGGCGGCGATTTGCCCAATGTGGTGGCCGGCGCGGACAGGAAAATCGCGCTTGATTATAAAATGTCGGATTTTACGCTGGAAGGGGCGGGCGGCATAATCGATGCCGACGGAGCGGCGTTCGTCATCCATGAAAAGGCCGACGACTACAAAACCGACCCAAGCGGGGACAGCGGTAAACGTATCATCTGCGGTGTGCTGAAGTCGGGCAATCGCGCCCGATAGGCGGGATTACACCTTGTCAGCGTAGAGCAATGTCCCCGGCGCGACGCGCTGCAATATCTGTCCGATGTCGCTGTGCGCAAAGGCAAAGCAGCCCTGGCTGCGTCCGATCTTGCCCTGCGTGGCGATAAGCGACGGGTCCACATACCAGGCGGGATGAATTACGATGGCGCGGTTTTCGGCCTGGTCGTTCTGGGGGTCGAGCCCGACAAGCCGCCGCGATTCGCCATATTGGCCGAGATAGGTGTCGCCGACGAGATAGCTGCCCGAAGAAGTCGCCTCCGAACCTTCGACATTCGAAAAGCTCTGCACCCAGCCGCTATGGCCCGGGTCGGAGCCCTTGCCGTGGGCAACAAGGAAACTCGTCGAACGGCCATTTTCGAGGTCGACCAGATAGAAACGCGGATCGCGCGATGGTTTGGAGAAATCGGCGATTGCCAGCATATTGCGATTACGAATACGCGAACGATGCTGGTCAAGTGCCGCCTTTGCCTTGTTCAAAAGGATGGCGGAGGGTGCGGGACCCGAGCCGGTTCCGGGCACGAAAATGATATTGGCGCGTGCCGTCGGAGTCGCGAGCATAGCAGCGCCGACCATTGCCGATTTAAAAAATTCCCTACGCCCCAAATTCATCATGACATAGATAATGGAGTAGACTCCTTGCCAAAACCCTTCGGTTGGGCGTTTCGGCGCAAATTGCGGACGCTTAGGCGCGATTATTATGCCAAAATTTATCCCAGCAAGAAAATTCAGGTCGAAACGGCGTTCATCGCTTGTTATATAGCATCCAACAATAGCGGTCGCAGGTAAACGGACAGCCAGGGGCAAATTCATGAAGTATCGGGCGAGTATTCGCACATTGCAGGGCGCGATCATGTTGGGTGCTGCGATGCCACTGCTGGCGCAGGTTGCAGCGCCACCGGTTTCAGTGCCCGCACCGCAACCGGCGGTCGCGCCTGATGCGTCGATAGACGAACCCGCCGCGACGACCCCAAGCGTGGTACCGCCACCTGCGGTCCCGACCGTCACTCCCGCGCCAGCCCCCACTCCCAAGGTCGTGACAAAAAAGGGACCGGTTGACTCCCTGAAACCGGGGCAGTTTGTCTGGGAAAAGCGCGACGTGTATGAAGGCCCGCTCAAGATCGTCGCGGTGCTCGACGTGCAGCGGATTTATGTCTTCCAGAACGACAAGCTGGTGGGCTTCAGCACGATTTCGGCGGGCAAGAAGGGGAAGGAAACCCCGACCGGTTACTTCAACATCCTGCAGAAGAACATCGACCATAAGTCGAACCTCTACAGCAACGCGCCCATGCCTTATATGCAGCGGTTGACCTGGGACGGGATCGCGCTCCACGGCGGGCATATTCCGGGTTATCCGGCCTCGCACGGCTGTATCCGGATGCCGAAGGAATTTGCCAAGGCGCTTTATGGCGTGACGCAAATGAATCAGGAAGTGGTGGTGCTGCAAAACACGGCGACGCCGGTCAAACGGCCCGAGCCGAAGCCGGTGCCGGTCATCGATCCACCGGTGGTGCCAGTCGATCCGACAGTAACACCGCCCGCGTCGCCGCCCAAGCCAGTGGTTGCACAGCCGACCTGAGCAAATTCTTCTTCGCATCTTCGGTGCTTCGGTCCTTCGGGTGACATAAGAATTGGCTCACCCGAGCCGAAGGCGGCCGGAGGCCAACCGCCGAAGGACCGAAGAAGATAAGCAGGTTGAATGGCTTAGCGCCGGATCGAAAATATCGCTGTCCTACAACCTATATGGTTCGTTATGATTCTCTTTTTGTTCTGGAAGGAGATTGATGATGAGCGAGCAATGGCAGAAGTCCAAAGAGGCAGGCGGTGTGTGCGGACATGGCGACGAGGCGGAGTGGGAGGCGGCGATGGCCGCAATCCGCAACGATTATCGCTGGACGCCGCAGTGCCAGCGGGCGTTTCTGGAAGAGCTGGCCTGCACCGGAAGCGTGCTGCGCTCGGCAAAGCATGTGCAGAAGTCTCCGCGTTCGGCATACGACCTGAAGTTCCGCCGCGATGGTGCGGCGTTCCGCCTGGGCTGGGACGCTGCAATCCTCATATCGCGCGATGCGCTCGCCGACATGCTGATGGACCGCGCGGTCAATGGTTATGAGGAGATCACCGTCAAAAACGACGATGGGAGCACGATGCGCGGCAGGTTCGACAACCGGCTGGGGATGAACCTGCTGGGCCGTTTGGACCGCATGGCCGAAGCGCAGGCGCTGCAGGGCAGCCGCAATGCGCAGGTGCAACTGGTGGTGGGAGATTGGGAAAGCTTCCTCGACCTGATCGAGCGCGGCGGCAAGGGGGCGGAAGCGGCCTTGTTCTTCGAGGCGCGCGACCCCGCTCCGGTCGAAGGCAGGAGGTCGGTCGACTATGAACTTGACCGGATTTCTGCGGCTGGGAACATCATTCCCGACATGCTCGACGAGGAACCCCAGGTCGCGGCGCAGCGGCTGTCGGTCTGGTATGACGAGGACGAGCAGGAATGGCGCACCAATTTCCCCAAGCCCGACGGCGATGGAAGCGATTTTATCACCGAGACCGGCTTTTTCGGTGACGAGGATTATGAGCGCAGCTTAAGCGACGCGGAAGAAAGCGCGCACCTCGCCGCCCTGCAACGCGAACGCCAGCCGTGGATCGATGCCGCCGCCCGCGCCCGCGATGCGTGGTTCGGAGAGAAGATGGCGGCTTGAGGATATCCTCCCCAAACTTGTTTGGGGAGGGGGACCATTCTGCAAAGCAGAATGGTGGAGGGGTATTGCAACTTCGGAGGATACCCCTCCACCATCGCTGCGCGATGGTCCCCCTCCCCGAGCAAGCTCGGGGAGGATTGGGTGGCCCATCTCCAAACTACACCATCGCCTCGAATATTCAGTTGACGTTTACGCTAACGTAAACTAATGACGCTAGTGCAACGAGAGGGAAGCTGTGATGGTCAGTCGGGTAAATGCAGGCGTTAGTGCAGGGAAGGGCGCGGATGCGACCATCGATACGCCCGATGCTTATAACCGCGAATCCTTCACGATCTCCGATCTTTCAAACGAGTTCGATGTGACCGCGCGGGCGTTGCGTTTTTATGAAGATCAGGGGCTGATTTCGCCCGAGCGTATGGGGTTGGCGCGGATTTATTCGAAGCGCGACCGCGCGCGGCTGGCGTGGATTTTGCGCGCCAAGCGGGTCGGTTTCAGCCTCGCCGAAATTCGCGAGATGATCGACCTGTACGACCTCAACGACGGGCGCAATATCCAGCGTCGTGTCACGATTCAGAAATGCCGCGACCGTATCGACCTGATGAAGGCGCAGCGCGATGACATCGACAGTGCGATCAAGGAATTGACCGAATTCGTCGCGGTGGTCGAGCGCGTCGAAGCCGACGAAAAATCGGCTGCGGCCTGAAAACCAAAATTCAAAGGACAGATTATGCCCAGCTATAAAGCGCCGGTTCGCGATACGCAGTTCATTCTCAACGAAGTGCTCGGCATCGAACGTTTCGCCAATCTTCCCGGCTTTGAAAATGCCAGCGCCGATATGATCGACGCGATCCTGACTGAAGGTGCGAAGTTCGTCGAAGGCGTGCTGTTCCCGATCAATCAGGTGGGCGATTTGCAGGGCTGCACACGGCATGAGGACGGCAGCGTGACCACGCCCGACGGCTTCAAGGAGGCCTATGCACAATATTGCGAGGCCGGCTGGGGCACCTTGTCCGCTCCGGAAGAATTTGGCGGACAGGGGATGCCGCATATCCTGTCGATGGCATTCGAGGAATATATGGCGAGCTCGAACATGGCCTTTGCCATGTATCCGGGTCTGACGCACGGCGCAGTATCGGCTATCCTCGTGAAGGGCAGCGACGAGCAGAAGGCGAAATATGCGCCGAACATGATTTCGGGCAAATGGGGCGGGACGATGAACCTGACCGAGCCGCATTGCGGCACCGATCTGGGGTTGATCCGCACCAAGGCCGTGTCCAATGGCGATGGCACTTATGCCGTTACCGGCATGAAGATTTTCATCTCGTCGGGCGAGCATGACCTGACCGAGAATATCATCCATCTCGTGCTGGCGAAGACCCCCGATGCGCCGGACAGCGTGAAGGGCATTTCGCTGTTCATCGTGCCGAAGTTCCTCGTCAACGACGATGGCTCGCTGGGCGAGCGTAACGCGGTGAGCTGCGGTTCGATCGAGCACAAGATGGGCATCCACGGCAATTCGACCTGCGTGATGAATTATGACGGCGCGACCGGCTATCTGGTGGGCGAGGAGAATAAGGGCCTCGCCGCCATGTTCATCATGATGAATATCGCCCGGCTTGGCGTCGGACAGCAGGGGCTGGGCATTGCCGAGGTGGCTTACCAGAACGCCGTGACCTATGCGCAGGACCGGCGGCAGGGGCGGGCGCTCACCGGACCGAAAGATTTGGACCAGAAAGCCGATACGCTGTTCGTCCACCCCGACGTGCGGCGGATGCTGATGGATGCGAAGGCGTTTACCGAAGGGATGCGGGCGCTGTGTCTGTGGGGTGCATTGCAGGCCGACCTGATGCACAGCGCGCCTGCCGAGGACGAGCGGCAGATGGCCGACGATCTGCTCTCGCTGCTGACGCCCGTCATCAAGGGCTATGGCACCGACAAGGGCTATGACGTCGCGACCAATGCGCAGCAGGTCTACGGGGGCCACGGCTACATAGGCGAATGGGGCATGGAACAATATGTTCGCGATGCGCGGATAGCGATGATCTACGAAGGCACCAACGGCGTACAGGCGATGGATCTGGTCGGGCGCAAGTTAGGGCAAAATGGCGGGCGTGCGGTGCAGGCGTTTTTTATGGTGGTCGACGAGGAATGTGCTTCGGCGAAGGCGGGCGCGCTGGCCGATTTGGCCGGGCGGCTGGAGAAGGCCAATGGCGAATTGAAGGCCGCGACCATGTGGTTCATGCAGAATGGCATGGCGAACCCCGACAATGTCGGCGCGGGTGCGCATCATTATATGCACATCATGGGCATCGTTGCATTGGGCCTGCAATGGCTGCGAATGGCGGAGGCAGCGCAGCGGGCAATCAACTCGGGTACGGGCAATAAGGCGTTCTACGAAGCGAAGCTCGTGACCGCGCGTTACTTTGCCGAACGCTTCATGCCCGATACTGGCTCGCTTCGCCGGAAGATCGAAGCGGGGAGTGAGGCGATCATGGCGCTGCCGCCGGAGATGTTTGCCGCTGCGTGATTTTTGCCTCTTTTGAGGCTCCTATCGGCGCAAGTTGCTGGCGGTTGCGAGGAAAGGGGCAGATAGTCGCTTTTGACAGGGGGTTCGCTTGTTCAGGAGCAACCAATGTCTAAATTGAGCCAACGCGCCGCCATTTTTGCGGTCGCGGCATTATCCACCGCCGGTGTCGCCTATGCGCAGACCGAACCCGCCCCAACCACCACGGCACAAGCGCCCGAAGGGTCGGTGCCGCCCCCCACGATCGATTCGAACGAAGACGGCAAGGCCGACGCCTGGGACCGCGACGGTAATGGAACGCCCGATGCCTGGGATGTCAATGGCGATGGCAAGCCCGACAAGTTCGATGATGACGGCGACGGCAAACCCGACGACAAGGCCGCGAAGAAAACGAGTGCCAAACCCCAGTAACGATGCTTTCGGGGGCATGAAGGGTGCCGGGGCGATGGTCCAGCCCCGGCATCCTTTACCTGTTATTCCACTGGTAAGAAATCGGGGACCGAAAGATAGCGCTCGCCGGTGTCATAGTTGAACCCGAGGATGCGCGATCCCGCAGGCAGGTCTGGCAACTTCTGCGCAATTGCCGCCAGAGTGGCACCAGAGGAAATGCCAACAAGCATCCCTTCTTCCCGCGCGGCGCGGCGGGCCGCTTCCTTGGCATCGTCGGGATCGACTTGGATCACCCCGTCGAGAAGGGCGGTGTGGAGGTTTTCAGGAATAAAGCCTGCACCAATCCCCTGAATCGCATGCGGCCCCGGCTGCCCGCCGCTAATGACGGGCGAGAGCGTGGGTTCTACTGCATAAACCTTGAGGTTCGGCCAGGCTTTTTTGAGCACCTGCGCGCAGCCGGTGATGTGGCCGCCAGTGCCGACGCCGGTAATCAGCACGTCAATAGGTGCATCGGCGAAGTCGGCGAGGATTTCAGGCGCGGTGGTGCGGACATGAACGTCGATATTCGCGCCATTTTCGAACTGCTGCGGCATCCAGCTATTCGGCGTCGCGGCGACCAGTTCGAGCGCGCGTTCGATTGCGCCCTTCATCCCCTTTTCGCGCGGCGTCAGGTCGAAAGTCGCACCATAGGCCAGCATCAACCGCCGCCGTTCGAGCGACATCGATTCGGGCATCACGAGCACGAGCTTGTACCCCTTCACCGCCGCGACCATCGCGAGGCCGACACCGGTGTTCCCCGATGTCGGCTCGATGATGGTGCCGCCGGGTTTCAGGCTGCCATCCTTTTCCGCCGCCTCGATCATCGACAGACCGATACGGTCCTTGATCGAGCCGCCGGGGTTGGATCGCTCCGACTTTACCCAAACCTCTGCATCTGGAAACATTCGGCTCAGCCTTATGTGCGGGCTGTTGCCTATCGTCTCTAATATCGACTGGGCCTTCATCGGAGCGCTCCTTGATCAGACAAAATCGCCAACCTGACCGCGTGCTGCCCGAAGTGTTTCGATACGCGCAACCAGTGCCGGATTGGCAATCGGATTGCCCTTAAACTGAAGGCTGTCAAGAAGCGATAGGCCATAGGGCCACTCGCCGATGTCCGAATCGGCATTGATATGGCCGAATAGCCCCGCATTGATAAACCGCGCCCGCCAGCGCCGCGCCAGTTTCTGAGCATGCTGGGTGGCGCAATAAGGGTCGTTCTGGCTGCCGACCAGCAAAGAGGGGAAGGGCAGAAAGGTGCGAGGGGCTGGGCCGAAATCTGCAAGCTTCGATCCCTTGGCAACGCTGTCGACATCGGGCGGCGCGACCAGCAAGGCGCCGGTAACGCCGAGTTCGGCAGCGTCGGGTTCCTGCCGCGCCCACCAGGCAACGGCATGGCAGCCGAGGCTGTGCGCCACTAGGATTTTGGGGCCTGCAATCTGGCGGATGGCTATACCGAGATTGGTGACCCACGCCGATTTGCGCGGGGATTCCCAACCACCGAGTTCGACACGCACGGTTTTGGGCAGGCGCTTTTCCCATTTGGTCTGCCAATGGTCGGGGCCGCTATTGTTGAGGCCGGGGATGATGAGAATGGTCGGCTCTTGATTGGGTTTGGGCATCGTCGGAATCCTTCTGCAAATTTGGGAACAAGTTGCGAAAGCCGTTTGCGACGGGTGTCTCCGATTTAATTCAACTAAATTGATTGACAATATGATTGCGGCGAAATGCGCGCGATAATCGCTATGTCGATGGCAAGTTTATTTTGTCGGGGTTGGCCCGATATTGCGGCTCGAAAGTCTTGGCATTTTTGAGCTCCGGAAATAGCCACGCCCAAAGCCCGGTAACCGCAATCGCCCCCGCTCCGCCAAATATAACCGCCCCCACCGGACCGAGCAAGGCAGCGGCAAAACCCGACTGGAGTTCGCCCAACTCGTTGGAGGCCGAGATGGCAAGACCCGACACGGAGCTAACGCGGCCGCGCATCTCGTCGGGAGTATTGAGCTGCACCAGCGACGAACGGACATAGACTGAAAGCATATCGGACGCGCCGAGGATAACCAGCATAACAAGTGCGACGGCCATTGCGGCGCCCATGTTCAGGGCTGCGATACGACCATTTCCGAAGACATGTTCGCCGATTTCATGGCTCCAGCCAAAGCCGATTGTTGCCACACCGAATATAACAACGGCCCAAAGCATCTTGGCTCCGACATTGTGGCGGAGCGGGCGAAAGGCGAGGAACAATGCCACCACCGAAGCGCCGACTGCAGGCGCGGCACGCAACTGGCCAAGCCCGTCGGGGCCGACATGAAGGATATCGCGGGCATAAACCGGCAGCAGCGCGGTGGCGCCAGCAAGCAGCACGGCAAAGAGGTCGAGCGTTATCGCCCCGAGCAAGAAACGTTCAGAGAATGTGTAGCGGACGCCGTCGATCATTTGCCGGAACGGATGCACCTTCTTTTCCATCGGGGGCGGAAAGACGGGGCGGATAAACGACAGCATCAGCGAAGCAAGGAGCAGCAGTCCCGCCGCCGCCCAATAAGGCGTTTCGGGATTGGCAGCGTAAATCAACCCACCGGCAGCAGGGCCGATTACCGAACCGATCTGCCAGGCGATTGAACTTAGCGCGATGGCCTTGGGCAGCGACTCGGACGGAACGATATTGGGCGCGATCGCCGCCATCGAAGGGCCGACAAACACCCGGGCTACGCCATGCAGTGCAGCAAGGACGAAAAGCACCGGTAGCGTCAGCCAGTCCTGCATGGTGCAAATGCCGAGCGCGATCGCGACGAGCATGTCGATGCTGTTGGCGAATCGCGCCACCGTGCGCCGTTCCCACCGATCGGCGGCCCAACCTGCGACGGGCGTGAGCAACGCCAAAGGAATGAACTGGAACAAGCCGAGCAGTCCTAGCTGGAACGCAGCTTCGCCGGGTTCCATCCCGTAATCGGTCCGTGCTGTATCGTAGACCTGCCAGCCGATAACCACGACCATCGACATCGTCGCCACCACCGCCATGAAACGGGCAAGCCAGTAGCGACGAAAATCGGGGATTGAGAGCGGGTGCGGTGCAGACATGCGTTGCCGCGCCTATCGGCATAAATGCTTTGGCGCAATGCCGACATATGCTTGTCGGTGGCTAGTCAGCCTGCATCCTCGGGAACGCCCTGATAGTCGTTGATTGTTTCGAAAATGGCAGTCAGGGCGCTGCGTTCCTCTGCGCTGATTTCGGGCCGCCAGATTTCGAAGAGCAGGACGACGCGCGTGCTGTTGCTGCGGTTCCAAGCTTCATGTTCGAAACTGTCGTCGAAGATCAGCGCCTCGCCCTCGCGCCATTCGCGCGTCTCGTTGCCGACACGTAGCGCGCAGTCGCCGGGGACGATTAACGGGATGTGACAGATCAGCCGGGTGTTAAGGAGGCCATGATGCGGCTCGATATGCGTACCGGGTTTGAGCAGCGACCACAACGCTATCGGTGAGCGCTGGTCGATTACCGGCATGGGAGCTGCGGCGAGCGCGGCTATCGTTGCCGGACAGCGGGCGGCATTTTCCACAACCATTTTGCCATTGCGCCAGAAATAGAACGCGCCCCAGCTTGGATCGTCGAGCAGAGGATTGGCGGCGCGCGGGCGGTCGCTGCTGGCTTCGACATAAGGCGCGAAATCCTTGCCGTCGGCAAGTACCGCAAGCAGCTCGTCGCGCATGGCGGGAACTGCGGCTTCGACTTCTGCTAGCCATTCGAATTCTTCGCGCTCGTAAAACTGGCGTTGTGGAAGTCCGGGAAAATAGAAACTCGAAGGCTCCTGCAGATAAAGCTGCTTTTTGCCGAGCAGCATGTCGATGGCAGTGCCGACGCGGCCTTCGCTGGCGAGTCCGCTTTTATCCAGTTGCTCGAGCAAATGGCTTTCGAAGCGTTTCTGGGTTTGTGCTATGAACTCCTGCGCCCGGCTGAGCATCGGGTGCAACGCGGCAGGGACATCGGGCACAATAGCTGCCTGATTGAGCGCCGCCTGAAAGAAGGAATTGGCCGCGCGGTCATCGCCGCTTCGCGCCTTCAATTCGCCGGTCAGGATTAGCGCGGGCAGGTGGCGCGGTTCGGCCGCCAACTGCTTTTGCAGGGCGGCCTCTTCACCAAGTGCGTCGCCCGACAGGTTGCAGGCTTGCGCCAATAGCACCCAAGGCGTCTGGTCGTCGGGAAGTTCGTCGAGCAATCGCCTGGCGGTGGCGCCATCGCGGCGCTGTAATGCGGCGCGGGCTTCGGCGATGATATTAGTGCTGCTCACCGCCGAAGCCTTGCCATTTTATCTTTGTCTTGCCTAGTCGCCCCCAATTAGTCGCCTTGGGGCTGATCAGCCAACGGCGTGTTGCGGTTCCACCATTTGCGGAAGCTGCTCGCCGCGTTCGAACGGAACGCCAGGATGATGAGAAACAGCAGCAACGCCCAAGGCGCAAGCGCACCCGCAACCATCAGTACGAAGCTGATCATCGTCGCAAAGCTTGTGGCGGAAACGTCGAAGGCATTGGCAAAGGGATTTTCCTTGCCGAAACCGGGGACGCCGCCGTCGCTGGTGTAGGTGAACTGGACGGGCGTCATGGCGAGCTTGACCTCGCCTTTGCTGCGACCGTCGGCTTCGTTGTCCAGTTCGCGGCGGATTTCTTCGGCGCGGTCCTGCAACGAGGCGCGTTCCTTCGCCGGAAGCTTCGCTTTCAGCCGTAGTTCGAGCCGTTCGAGCTGCGCTTGCAGCAACGCACTGCGCCCTTGCGAGTCCTCGATTTCGCCACCGACATTGGTGCCGCTGACATTACCGTCGGCGAGCACGCCTTCGGCTTTCTCGACGCTGGCAATGGCGTCGCGGCCGAATTTGCGGGCGATGGCGGGGTCGAGCTTGAAAGCAAGCATCGCCTCGACATCGTTCTCGTCGGCCTGGTTGTATTTATAATCGACGATCTGGCACCGCGCCGAACCGAGCACTTCGCAGGCCTCGGCATGCTCTTCCTGCACCGCGCCGATCTTGGCGTCGGGCAGTTTGAATGCGTAGCGATATTCGAAGGCCAGGTTGGGGGCCGCGCGGGCGGGGATACCCGGTGCCTTCATCGCCGATGCATCGCCCGCTTCTTCTGCGACGTCGCTTGGGGCGGCGACTTCGTAAGCTACGCTGGCCGCTTCATTTGCTGCGGTTTCGTCGGTTCCTCCACCGCCACCCGAACAGGCGGCGAGGAGGAGGGTGGGGACCAAGATGAGATACGCGCTATGTCTTTTCATGACATTCTCTCCATAACAGCGACTCGATGTCGCCATGTGATGGCATATCATAACTAAATTGGTAGACAATAGTTTATCGCACGTACTGCACGCTTCGTCGTCAGTCCGGTGCTAGTCCGGCCTTGAACAAATCCGGGGTTGGGGTGAGACATCCATGAGTAAGGGATGCACTCGCAAGCTTTAAGTCCAAACTCAAATCAGCTCGCCGAACTCTGCCACAATCGCCTCATACAGCCGCTTTTTGAAGGGTACGATCAGATGCGGCAGGCGGTCGGACGATACCCATTGCCAGCGGGAAAATTCGGGGTGGGCGGTGTCGATGTCGATATCGCTATCGTCGCCTTTAAACCGCATCAGGAACCACCACTGGCGCTGGCCGCGATATTTGCCTTTCCAGACCTTGCCTTTCAGCTCGTTGGGCAGGTCGTAAAAATGCTCTTCTCGGCTGCGTGCGATGATATCGACCTTGTCGGCGGTGATCCCTGTTTCCTCGTATAGCTCGCGCAGGGCGGCCGCTTCGGCATCCTCGCCGTCGTCGATCCCGCCCTGCGGCATTTGCCAGGCGTCGCCTTCGGGAGCCTTGTCGATCCGCTGTCCGACGAAAATCTGCCCGTCGGTGTTGGCGAGCATAATCCCCGCGCAGGGGCGGTAGGGCAGATCGTCGGTGTCGCTCATGCTTCGGCCATGACCTCGGCGAGCATCGATTTCAGTGCGCTGACATAATTTTCGACATCCTGCTGGCTCGACGGGATGCCTTTGCGGATATTGATATGGCCGTGGATAGTCCCCTCGGCGCTGATGTGCTCGACGCGGACACCGGCGGCTCTGAGTTTCTCCACATAGGCCATGCCCTGGTCGCGGAGCGGATCGAGGCTGGCGGTAGTGACGAGGCTCGGCGGCATCCCGCTCTGGTCGAATTTCAGTGGTTCGGATCGGTAGTCGGAGCCTTGAGCGTCGTGCCTCGCAAAGAACCAATCGATTAGGTCCGACGTCAGTAAATATCCGCCTGCAAATTGGCTCATGCTGCCAGAATCGCGGTCGAGGGTAACGACCGGATAGATCGGATGCTGCAAAATGACCGGCTCGGCGGCGGGATTGTCGCGCAGCGCCATGCTGGTGGAGATGGTAAGATTGCCGCCGGCGCTGTCGCCGGAGAGGATCAATCCGGTGACATCAAGACCGAGTGCATCGGGACTCCCGGCGATCCAGCGCGTGGCCGCCTCGCAATCCTCGAAGGCGGCGGGGAAGGGATATTCCGGCCCCAGGCGATATTCGATGGAGATGACCGGCAGGTCCAGCAGCCGCGCGACTTCGGCGCAATAAGGGCCGTAGGTATCGACGCTGCCGATGACGAACCCGCCGCCATGATAGAAGACCATAACCGGTCCTGCCCCGCGCTCCTCGCGACGGTCGAAGATGCGCGCTGATATGGTTGCTGCCGGACCCGGAATTGCGATATCGCGGATCACCGCAAGCTCGCCCACCGCCGCATCGGCGACTTCGCGCATCGCGACCTGCATCATCCGCGCCTCGGGCGCGCTCAATTCGTGCAGCTTGGGTCCGGGCGCATTGTTGAGGAATTGCAGGAACATCGCCACATCGGGGCGGACATAATGCTGGCTGTCAGTCACATTCACTCTCCCTTTGCGAACCTGATAAGCGGCGCGCAACCAAGCGTCCAGCATATCCGCTCATAGATTTTCTATAATTGCAGTGCGCCGCGAATGGGCCTAGGCTTTCCGTCATAAAAACGACATTTCAACACGGGCTGGAATTCATGGCGACGGCATTTAAGGACGAACAGGGGGGCGAATCCGCGCCCGCCCAGAGCGAAGCTGTTGTCATTCGCTTTGCCGGAGACAGCGGCGACGGGATGCAGCTGACCGGCGGGCAGTTTACGCTTTCGTCGGCGCTGGCGGGCAATGATTTTGCGACATTCCCCGATTTTCCTGCGGAAATCCGCGCGCCGTTGGGTACTTTGTTCGGGGTTTCGGCATTCCAGATCAACTTCGGATCGGGGTCGATTGATACCGCAGGCGACCAGCCCGACGTGCTCGTCGCGATGAATCCCGCAGCTTTGAAAACCAATGTCGGCAGCCTGCGCCCCGGTGGGCTGGTTATCGCTGACACCGGCGAGTTTTCGCAGCGCAATCTCGACAAGGCCAAATATACCGCGAACCCGCTCGAGGACGGCAGTCTTGCCAAATGGCAGGTGATGGCCTTTGACATCAGCGCGCTGACGCTGGAATCGGTGAAGCCTTTCGGTCTAGGCAACAAGGAAGCGTTGCGCTGCAAGAATATGTGGACGCTGGGCCTTGCGCTGTGGATGTTCGGACGCAAGCGGCAGCCGATTGTCGACTGGCTGAACGCCAAATTTGCCAAGAACCCCGTGCTGGCCGAGGCCAATATCGCCGCGCTTAATGCGGGCCATGCCTATGGCGAGACGGCGGAACTTTCGGGGCCGCTGAAGCAGTATAATGTCGATGCTGCGCCCGCCGCGCCGGGCGTGTACCGGACGGTGACGGGGGCGGAAGGGGTTTCCTACGGTCTGGTTGCGGGCGCACAGCTTGCGGGTCTCAAGATGTTTTTCGGCGGCTACCCCATCACGCCTGCCTCAGCCATTTTGCACCATCTGGCGCGGTTGAAGGAATATGGCATCACCACCTTCCAGGCCGAGGACGAGATTGCTGCCATCGCCTCGGCCATCGGTGCGAGTTATGCGGGGCAGTTGGGCGTGACTAGTTCGTCCGGCCCCGGCATTGCGCTCAAGGGCGAAGCAATGGGCTTGGCAATCATGACCGAGCTGCCGTTGGTCATCATCAATTCGCAGCGCGGCGGGCCTTCGACGGGTTTGCCGACCAAGACCGAGCAGTCGGACCTCTATCAGGCCGTCTATGGCCGCAACGGCGACGCGCCGATGCCCGTCATTGCCGCGCGTTCGCCCGCAGATTGTTTCAACTGCGCCATCGAAGCAGTGCGTATCGCGGTTCGCTATATGACGCCGGTGATGCTGCTGACCGATGGCTATATCGCGAATGCTGCCGAGCCATGGATGGTGCCCGATCTCGATGCCTACAAGCCATTTCCGGTCGAGTTCATGGAGCAGGCGCCCGAGCGTGGCTTTCTTCCTTATGAGCGTAACGAACAGGGTGGGCGGCCTTGGGTGAAGCCGGGCACTCCGGGGCTGATGCACCGCATCGGTGGCATCGAAAAGGCGCAGAATAGTGGCCATATCGACTATTCGCCTGCCAATCACGAGATGATGACCAAGCTCAGGAAGATGAAGGTCGACGGCATCGCCGACGATATGCCAGAGCAGGATGTGACGCTGGGTGAAGACCATGGCAAGCTTGCCGTCGTGGGCTGGGGATCAACCTTCGGCCCGATCCATCAGGCAGTGCGCCGCCAGCGTGCCAAGGGGCAGGATGTCCACCACATCCACGTCCGCAACATCTGGCCGCTGCCGCGCAATCTGGGCGATTTGCTGAAGCGATACGAGAAGATCATCGTGCCCGAAATGAACACCGGCCAGTTCAAGACCGTGTTGCGCGACCAGTTTCTGGTGGATGCGCGACCGCTGAACAAGGTTTCGGGGCAGCCCTTTACCATTGCCGAAATCGAAGCGGCGATTGAGAGGGCGCTGTCATGAGGTGGCGAGAAATGAACCCATCTCAGCAGAAGCTATACTTGTTCTGGATTCTTCTAATGGCCGCGTTCGTGGTGCCCCTTTCAATTTTCATGGTGACAAAATGAACGACATGACCCCCATCGAAAAGACCACGCCGAAGGATTGGGAAAGCGACCAAGAGGTCCGCTGGTGCCCCGGTTGCGGCGACTATGCGATATTGAAAGCGGTGCAACGCACGATGCCCGAACTGGGCGTCAGGCCCGAAAATACTGTTTTCATCAGCGGCATCGGCTGCTCGTCGCGCTTTCCCTATTATATGGAAACCTATGGCTTCCACACCATCCACGGTCGCGCACCGGCGGTGGCGACGGGAGTGAAGCTGGCCAATCCAGAGCTCGACGTGTGGATCATCACCGGCGACGGCGACGCGCTCTCCATCGGCGGCAATCACACGATGCACTTGCTGCGGCGCAATCTGGATTGCCAGATCATGCTGTTCAACAACGAGATTTATGGGCTCACCAAGGGCCAATATTCGCCTACCTCGCGCGTCGGCACCAACAGCCCGTCGACGCCTTATGGCTCGGTCGACCGGCCCGCGACGCCTTGTGCTTTTGCGCTGGGTTCGGGCGCGCGCTTTGTCGCACGCGGGTTTGATGTGTCGAAGAATTTGCCCGAGGTGCTGAAGGCCGCACATGCGCATCGCGGTGCGGCCTTTATCGAGATTTTCCAGAATTGTATCGTCTACAACAAGGACGTGTTCGAGGATTTCGCCGCGCCCAAGGGGGCTGAAGACCGGCAGCTCTGGCTGCAAGAGGGCGAGCCGATGCTGTTTGCGAAGGACAGCAAAGGCATTGCGCTCGACGCCGAGGCGTTGACGCTGAAGGTGGTCGATGTCGTCGATGGCGACTGGCAGGCGGCGGGCGTAATTGTCCACAACGTCACCAACCGCTCGATCGCGCATATGCTCGTCGAAATGCCCTTCGGCGAATTCCCGATGGCGCTTGGCGTCCTTTACGACGACCCCCGCCCGACCTTCAACGACGCCGTCGTCGCGCAAAACAAGGCGGTGAGCGAAGGCAAGGTCGCTGACCTCGGCAGACTGCTGACCAAGGGGCAGACCTGGACCGTGGCGGACGGGCCGGCATTGTAGAGGGTTTCGCGCAGAGACGCAGAGGAAGCAGAGGCCGCAGAGGGTCAGCCCACCGCGTAGCGGCTATCAAAACGCTTTTCTCAGTTCCGCGAGATTGCAGATTTGGTGCGCGTCGCGCGAGTTTGAAAATCTTTGCGGCCTCTGCTTCCTCTGCGTCTCTGCGCGAAACAAAAATCATCCACCGGTATAAGTCGGTATTGCGTCCGCCGTCTGGCTCGGCCAGCAAGGCGGGATGGATAACCTCACCCATTCACTCGTCGGCGCGCTCATCGGGCAAATGGGGTTGAAGCGCAAGACGGGGTTGGCGATGCCGACGCTGATCATTGCGGCGAATATTCCCGATATCGATGCAGTCGCGACCTTGCTCGGCGGGCACGAGCATCTGGCGATCCGGCGCGGGATTACGCATGGGCCGATTGCGATGGTGGTGCTGCCGTTGCTGTTGTGGGCGGCGATGCTATGGTTCGACCGCTGGCAGGCACGGCGCGGGGCAAGGCCGGATAAGCGATTGCCGGTCGATGCGAAATGGTTGCTCGTGCTGGCCTATATCGGCTGCCTCAGCCACCCGCTGTTCGACTGGTTCAACAGCTATGGCATAAGGTTGCTGGAGCCGTTTTCGAGCCAGTGGTTTTATGGCGATACGCTGTTCATCATTGATGTTTGGATTTTGATTGGACTGATCTTGTCAGTCTGGATTTCGCTAAAGCTGGAACGTCGTGGTTCCGCTAAATGGAAACAAGCCGCGTGGCAGGGTGCCGCCTTTGTTTCAGTCTATATTGGCTTAAATTTTGCAATCACAGGCATCGCTAAGGATGTTGCTCGTTTGAATATCTATCATCGCCCGGTTGACGTTGTAGCGCAGCCGGTACCTGTGACTTTCTGGAAGCGTGAAATTCTGTGGCGCACTGGCAAACGATATGGATCTGGTAGTTTTGATTTGTTGGGTATTGAAACATACGATCAGGAAGGCAAGTCCAACGAACTTTACGACGCCAGGTTAGAAGAGCTAGCAAGTCGAAATTCCGATGCAGCTGCGTTCCTGTTCTGGTCACGCATGCCGGTGGCTTCATTTTCGCTGGGCAAAGTTGAGATAGGCGATCAGCGCTTTTCCGATCCGTTGGTAGGCGACAGGTTCAAGGTCGTTATCGAGACGAAGCGTTGACCTCCCCCGTCATCCTTTGGCTCCGCCGCGATTTGCGGCTGGCTGACCAGCCAGCACTGGCTGCTGTGGTCGACAGCGGGGTACCGGTTGTTCCGGCCTTCATTCTCGACGACGAGACGCCCAAGCATCGCAAGATGGGCGGGGCTTCGCGGTGGTGGTTGCATCATAGCCTGGCTTCACTCGATGCGGATTTGGGGAAAATGGGGTCGCGGCTGGTTTTGCGGGCTGGCAGGTCGGACGAAGTTTTGGCTGAGATGGCCAACGAGTTAAGTGCTTCGGCCGTTCATTGCATCCGTCATTACGAGCCTTGGTGGCGCAATGCAGAGAAGGCGGTGGCTAAAGGGTTGCCCGAGCGGTGCGAGCTGATTTGCCATGACGGCAATTACCTGATGCCGCCGAGGAGTGTGAAGACCGGCAGCGGGGGGTTGTTCAAGATTTACACCCCCTTCATGCGCGCGTTGTGGCAGCATATGCCGCCGCCGAAGCCTTTGCCCGCACCTGAGAAAATCGCTGCGCCGGACAAATGGCCGAAGAGCGACAAGCTGGCCGACTGGAACTTACTGCCGACCAAGCCCGACTGGGCAGGTGGGATGGAGTCCATGTGGACGCCGGGTGAAGCTGGGGCACAAGCGCGGCTTGCGGACTTTACCGACAAGTCCAAGTTTTACGACGAGAAGCGCAACCTGCCTTCCATAGACGGCACGTCCTACCTGTCGCCGCACCTACATTTCGGCGAGATTTCTCCTGCGACCTGCTGGCACGCCACGATGAAACAGGGCGGATCGGTCGATATATTCCTGAAAGAGCTGGTCTGGCGCGATTATGCGCAGAATGTGATTTGCCAGTTTCCCGAATATGGTGGCAGGAATGCGCGGGATGCTTTCGACGTATTGCCGTGGCGCAGCGGCAAGGAGGCAGATGCGGATTTGCGTGCATGGCAGAAGGGGCAGACCGGCTACCCTATAGTCGATGCCGGAATGCGTCAGTTATGGGCGACCGGCTGGATGCACAACCGGGTGCGGATGATCGCGGCATCGTTCCTTATCAAGCATTTGTTGATCGACTGGCGCAAAGGCGAACAATGGTTCTGGGACACGCTGGTCGATGCCGATTACGGCTCGAATAGCGTCAACTGGCAGTGGACCGCGGGGACGGGTGTGGACAGCAACATGTTTGTCCGCATCATGGCGCCTCTATCGCAGTCGGAGAAGTTCGATGCTGCGGGATATGTTCGCGAGTGGGTGCCCGAGCTGGCGAAGCTGGACGATGCAGCTATCCATGATCCGGATCAGCATGGGGTCAGGCCCAAGGATTATCCGGCGAAAATTATCGGCCACAAGGAAGCACGAGAACGGGCTTTGGCAGCTTTTGCAAAAACCAAAGGATAATTTGTAAAAGAGGCTCAAAGGCACAAAGGCGGCAGTTTGAGCTTTGTGCCTTTGCGCCTTGCTCGCGATAGGCGAGCGCCTAAATTTTTTCCGGCTTAGCTTCGCTAAGCCTCGATGTTCAACCTGTGTCCTGTTTCGAACTCCGATTGCAGTAACTCGACAATCGCATCTGCGACCACCGATGGCTCTTTCACCGTCGCCGGGTCTTCGCCGGGATAGGCGGCGGCGCGCATTTTGGTTCTAGTTTTGCCCGGATTGACGATTGCGACGCGGACGGGGGAGAGGTTTTTGACTTCCTCGGCGTAGCTGGTCACCAGGTTTTCGAGCGCAGCCTTCGACGCACCATATGCTCCCCAGAAGGCGCGAGGGGCTGCGCCGACGGTTGAGGTCAGGGCAACCAGACGTCCTGCATCGCTCTTGCGGAGAAGCGCGTCGAACGAGGCGATTAGCACCTGCTGCGCGGTGACGTTGAGCGTGAACAGCCGTGCGAACTCCGCGCCGTCGATGGCGGGCACGGGTGCCAGCGTGCCGAGCATCGCCGCGTTCAACACCAATATGTCGAGTTTTTCCCAACGCTCGCTCACTGCTGCGGCCAGCCGGGCGATGCTGTCGCCGTCGGTCAGGTCGAGCGGGGCGATGGTGGCGTTGCCGCCTGCTTCGAAAATCGCATCCTCGACGGCTTCCAAATCCTTTGCGGTGCGCGCTGTGATGATGACATGCGCGCCCTGGGCCGCCAGCGCTTTTGCCGTCGCCGCTCCGATGCCGCAGCTTGCGCCGGTTACCAGGGCTGTTTTGCCTTCGAATAATTTGCTCACGTCAGGCGGATTTCCGTTCGCCGAGCATGATGAGGTCGCCAGCTTCCAGCTCCTCATGGTCGGTAAGGCTGGTCGGATAATCGCCGGTGAAACAGGCGTCGCAATATTGCGGTTTGCCGGTATGGCGCGAATCTTCACCGAGCGCGCGGTAGAGGCCGTCGATCGAGAGGAAGGCAAGGCTGTCGGCCTGGATGAAGGCACGCATTTCCTCGACATCCATGCGGCTGGCGAGCAGCTTCGAGCGTTCGGGCGTATCGACGCCGTAAAAGCAGCTGTTCATCGTCGGCGGGCTGGCGATGCGCATATGGACCTCAGCAGCGCCCGCTTCGCGCATCATCTGCACGATTTTGAGCGACGTCGTGCCGCGCACGATGGAATCGTCGATGAGCACGATCTTCTTGCCCGCAACAAGGTTACGGTTGGCATTATGCTTAAGCTTTACGCCCAGATGGCGGACACCGTCGCCCGGCTGGATGAAGGTGCGGCCTACATAATGCGAACGGATGATACCCAGTTCGAACGGAATGCCCGAGGCTTCGGCATAACCAAGCGCCGCAGGTGTGCCGCTGTCGGGGACGGGGATGACATAATCTACATCGACGCCATTCTCGCGCGCCAGTTCCGCGCCGATCGCCTTGCGCACCGAATAGACGCTGATGCCCTCGACGATCGAGTCTGGCCTTGAGAAATAGACATGCTCGAAAATGCAGGGGCGTCGGGCCACGGGAATGAAGGGCTTGTGCGAGGTAATCTCGCCGTGGCGCACCACGACCAGTTCGCCCGGCTCTACCGAACGGATGAACTCTGCGCCGACTATATCGAGCGCAACGGTTTCGGAGGCAAAGATGACCGATTCGCCCAATTTGCCCATGACCAGCGGGCGGATGCCCAGCGGATCGCGGCAGGCGATCATGCCTTCGGTGGTGAGGCAGAGCAGGGAATAGGCACCCTCGACGCGCTTGAGGGCGTCGATCAGACGGTCGAGCAATGTCCGATAACCCGAGGTCGCAACCAGATGGATGATAACTTCGGTGTCCGACGTCGACTGGAATATGGAGCCGCGCCGCACCAGATCGCGGCGGACAGTCATCGCATTGGAGATATTGCCGTTATGCGCGACGGCGAAACCGCCGGTGGCAAGATCGGCATAGAGCGGCTGGACATTGCGCAGCGAAGTCTCGCCGGTGGTCGAATAGCGCACATGGCCGATGGCGCTGCGCCCTACCAGCCCGCCGATGATTTCCTCGCGGTCGAAATTGCCCGCAACATGGCCCATTGCGCGGTGGGTGTGGAAATCATGGTCGTCAAAGCTGGAGATACCAGCAGCTTCCTGTCCGCGATGCTGCAGTGCGTGCAGGCCCAAGGCAACCATCGCCGACGCGCCCTCGACGTCGCACACGCCAAAGATGCCGCATTCCTCGCGCAATTTATCGTCATCAAAGGGGTCGGTGGTCAGCATGTTCGAATCCGGCTGCGCTTCGTTGGCTGGCATATAGGGGCGCTTGGCGTGAATGTCTCCCCCTTGTCTTGCCACTGTCATAAAGAAAATGCTGGCGGCCATTTTATGCTTGGTTAAGACGGGCAACCATGACTGATGCACGCGAAACGGGTCTGGTGCTCGACCCCAAATTCGGAGCCGACGAGTTGATAACGGCTGTGGTAACCGATGTGGCCGACGGCGCGGTGTTGATGGTCGGGCACATGAATGCCGAGGCACTAGCAAAAACCCGTGAAACCGGCACTGCAGTGTTTTTTTCCCGCAGTCGGCAGCGGCTTTGGCAGAAGGGTGAGAGCAGCGGGCATTTTCTCAAGATCGTCGAAATGCGGATCGATTGCGACCAGGATGCGGTCTGGATTGTCGCCGAGCCGGAGGGGCCGACCTGCCATACGGGTGAGCGAAGCTGTTTTTACAGGCGTTTGACACCCGATGGACTGGAGCGGATTTGAGGCGTCTTGCCACCTTGCTCTGTCTGGTGTTGGCCGCTTGCGGCGGAAATGCGCCGACTGCGAGCGGTGGTAACGATGTCGGATCGGCGCTCGATGAGCAGGCCATCGAGGCCGGGATCATGCCCGATCCCGACGAGATCGAGTTCGCAGGCCGCTTCGAAACGCGCAGCGAGCTTGGCACCGACAAATTCTGCGCCGTCGAAAGTGGCGGTGATTTCGATATTGGTTTCATGTCCAATTCAGGCCCGGACAGCAAATGCGAGGGCAGGGGAACGGCGACGGTCGAGGGCGATAAGGTCAGTGTAGTGCTATCCGGCAAAGGCGAGTGCAAGTTCGAGGCGCGATACGACGGCATCGAACTGCGGTTCCCAGGCGCTGTCCCAAGCGGCTGCGCGTCCTATTGCACCCCGCGCGCCAGCTTTTCGGCCACGCACTATTTCATGATCCAGCCCGGCGACGAGGCCGCCCGCGGCACGCTTGGCCGCGAAATCGAGCGGCTCTGCCCCTAGCGCGGGACGGAGAGGCAGGCTTGGCCGGTCGCCTTGACCTTGGCGCACACCGCCTCGGCGGCGGCCTTGCTGGCAAAGGGGCCGGCCTGAAGCCGCGTTATGCTGCCCGAGGCTTTCAGATAGGGCTGAAGCGACGCCAGTTCGGAAATACGGCCTTCGAGCGAGGTCCATAGCTTCTTCGCATTGGCCTCTTCACCGAATGCGCCAAGCTGGATACGCCATGCGCCATCGACGCTGGCGGCTTTCACGGGCGCAGGCTTGGGCGTCGCCACTTTAACGGGTGCCGGTTTGACCGGAACAGGCTTGGGCGCAGGATCGCCAGCCACCGGTATATTCGACGGGAAACCCGGCGCGGCTGTTTGCGGGATTTTCGAAGGCGGCACAGCAACCGGCTTGGTCGATTTGGGCGATGGCGTGGTGTTGATCGGGAAGCCGGCGACCTGCGCGGCGCGGTTGCGACTGGCGCGCTGTTCCAGTTCGCCTGCGAGCACCGAAGCGGCCTGACGCTGTTCGAGCGGGATATATTGGTCCATCTGCGAAAGGCTGCGCGATGCAGGGCTCATGCCCGCCGATGAGGCGCGGGTCATCAGCGCGTAGGCGCGAACCCAGTCCTTTTGAATATGCACGCCGTTGAACAATTCGGTTGCTAGCAAATATTGCGCACGCGGGTCGCCGCGATCCGACGAGGTTTGCAGATAAGGTAGCGATTCCGGGATTTTGCCTTGGTAATGCAGCAAATGGCCATAGCTGTCGGCGGCTTGCAAATGGCCTTGTGCGGCTGCTCTCTTGTACCAGTCGAGCGCGACATTGAGGTCGGTCTTGACGCCGCGCCCCATTTTATAGGCCTGGCCCATGTTGAACTGTGCATCGGCATCGCCCTTGAGCGCGGGGTCTCGCCATTGCTTGACTGCAGCTTCATATTCACCGCGCCCCCAGGCATCGACCCCCGCTTTGACGTCGGCGACGGCAGGTGTCGCCAGCAATGACAGCGCCAGCGCGGCCAAAGCGATTTTCGAAACTTGCGACCCGATTGCCATTCTTCACTCCAATTCTTGTCTGTCTCGCGCAATACACGGCAGGAACTGAAAATTGGTAAACATATCGGCTTAATAGCTTAACCAGCGACGACGCACAAATTCAAAGGAAGAGGCCGCTTACGCCCTTAAGCTTTGCAGCGCTTCCGGCGCGCCCACCCAATTCAAATAGCCCGCAATGTTAACGGATTTTTAGCTGTGTTCTGTCACATCAGCCGCTGAAACAATTGCAAAGGGGATAGATGTGAGGGTTCTCGCATTGGCATCACAAAAGGGCGGATCGGGTAAAACCACGCTATCCGGCCATTTGGCGGTCCAGGCACAGCTTGCTGGCGCCGGGCCTGTCGTTCTTATCGATATCGATCCGCAAGGTTCGCTCGCCGATTGGTGGAACGAGCGCGAAGCGGAACTTCCCGCTTTTGCCCAAACTACCGTGGCAAGGCTTGCTTCGGACCTGGCGGTGCTTCGCCAGCAGGGCTTCAAGCTGGCGGTTATCGACACGCCGCCCGCAATCACAATGGCGATCCAGAGCGTCATTTCGGTTGCCGAATTGATCGTCGTCCCGACCCGCCCGAGCCCGCACGATTTGCGCGCTGTAGGTGCCACCGTCGACCTTTGCGAACGCGCCGGCAAGCCGCTGATCTTCGTGGTCAACGCAGCAACGCCCAAAGCCAAGATTACGTCGGAAGCCGCAGTTGCGCTGTCGCAGCACGGTACCGTCGCACCGATCACCCTTCATCACCGCACCGATTTTGCCGCCTCGATGATCGATGGCCGCACCGTGATGGAAATCGATCCTAACGGACGGTCTTCGCAGGAAGTCATCCAGCTTTGGGCCTATATTTCCGACCGGCTCGAAAAGAATTTCCGCCGCACCGTTTTCAGTGCCCCTGCCGCCGCGCACAGCCCGCAAGCTACCGTCGCCGCCCGCCCAATGGGTGGCTTCGGTCGCCGGGTCGTTGGTTAAGTGCAGGAGGGGGCAGAGAAGATGAGTGAACCAAAACCAATCGCAGCGCTTTCAGGTGTATTATTGGCCCGCAAGGGTCTGGCACGTCCAGCGATGCGCCGTCCGGCAGCTGTGCTGGGTACCAATGGCAATGCCGCTTTCGCGCATGACGATCTGGGCTGGAACGACATGGGTTATGATGTCGATCCCGATCCGACCACGCCAATGGATTACGATCATAATTTCCTCGGGTCGAACCCGCTGGCTGCTGCGGTACCCGACATCAAGCATCAGCAGGACCGGATTGTTGAAGAGTTCGAGGCCGGCTTCGACAGCTTTGAAAGTGAAGAGCTGTCGGCAACTGCCGGGCTGACCGTCGTAACTATGACGCCCGAACCGACAGTCCTGCCGATCGATCGCAGCCGCACCACAGACGCGCCCCGTTCGAAAATGCGGGCAAAGCCCGGCATGAAGGACAAGGCTGCGTTTACGCTGCGGCTCGATGGCGAGCGGCATCTGAAACTGCGTCTGGCCTGCGCCATCCGGCACCAGTCGGCACAGAATCTGGTGACCGATGCACTCGACGCCTTTTTGGAATCAATGCCCGAAATCGGCCACATGGCCGCGAATGTACCGAATAATAAACACTGACCGCACTTTTGAGGTGAAGCCATGAATAGCAATTTTGTAGTGAAGCTCGCATTGTCGACCGCCTTCGTCGCGGTTCCGGCGATGACGGTGTCGACTGCTGGTTTCGGCAGCACCAACAAGGTGTCGGCCAAGAAGGCCGGTCCCGAAAAAGCTTATGGCTGGGCCAAGAAAGCGGAGAAAGAGTTTGCCAAAGGCAAGGTGGAGCGCGCGCTGACTTTCGCTGAATCGGCTGTCGAGGCCGATATGCAGAATCGCGATTACCGCGCTTTGCTCGCCCGTATCTATATGTCGCAGGGCCGCTTCGTTGCTGCCGAACGCACCTTGATGGACGTGATGGAGCTGGGCCAAGTCGACCCGCGCACCGTTGTCAGCCTGTCGCTCGCGCGGATTGCGCAGGGCAATACTGCCGGCGCAATAACCCTGATCGATGCCAACCGCTCGATCCTTCCGGTCAGCGACTATGCGCTGACCCTCGCATTGGCCGGTCGTTCGGGCGATGCGATCGGTATCCTGACCGATGCTATCCGCACCGATAACGCAACCGCGCGCACCCGCCAGAATCTGGCGCTGTCCTATGCGCTCGACAATCGCTGGCGCGAAGCTCGCGTCATGGCGTCGCAAGACATGACGCAGACACAGGTCAACGACCGCATCGCCGAATGGGCGCAATATGCTCGCCCCGAGGCCTACACGCTGCGCGTTGCTGGTCTGCTGAAGGTGCGCCCCAATCTGGCCGATACCGGTCAGCCGGTTCGTCTCGCGCTCAATTCGGTCGCTCCGGTCCAGTTGGCGCAGGCCGACATCGCGCCGGTATCCCCCGCTGCGCCCGTGGCCGAACTGGCCGCTATCGGTCCTGCACCGGTTACCGAAAGCGCTGGCTTTGCTGCGGTCGAAGCCGATGTGAAAGTCGCCGAAGCAACTCCCTTTGTGCCGGTTTTCGAAGCGCCGCTGATCAAGGCAGCCCTCGAACCTGTAAAGACCGCAGCGGCTGAACCCGTCAAATTCGCGATGGTCGATGTTCCGGCGTCCAAGCCCGCCTCGGGCGGCACTCATGTCGTCCAGCTCGGTGCATTCAACAATGCGGCGGTTGCCAATGATGCGTGGGCAAAGCTTAGCAAGCGTCATGGCATGTTGAAGGATCACGAGTCCACAAAGACGACAGTCACCGTCAACGGACGCAAGTTCATTCGTTTGAGCGCCACCGGCTTCGGAAATGCCGGTTCGGCAAACGCCGCCTGCTCGCAGATCAAGGCGCAAGGCGGCGCGTGTTTCGTGCGCAACGTCTCTGGCGGCGCACCGGTCCGGATGGCAAGCAAAGCGGGTCGCAGGGTCGCATCGCGATAAGCCGATAACAAGCGAGACCGGAAGGGCGGTAAGCTAGAGCAGCTTGCCGCCCTTCATCATATGGCGCACGCGGCCCTGGACGGGGAGCTTGTCGAATGGCGTGTTGCCTGCAAACGCTGTCATCCGGTCGCTATCGACCTGCCACGGCGCGTCTGGGTCGATCAGAATGAGGTCCGCCTCGTAACCTTCGGCTATCCGTCCGGCATTCAGGCCCAGTATCCTGGCTGGGTTTGCCGCCAGCAATTCGAACAGGCGTCCGGTCGAAATCGTGCCGTCGCGCACCAGATTGAGGGCGAGCGCCAGCAAAGTTTCTGCCCCTGCCATACCCGGCGCGGCCTCCGAAAAGGGCAGGCGCTTGTCCTCAGGCCCGCGTGGGTCATGGCCCGAGGCGATGACGTCGATGGTGCCGTCGGCGATGGCCGCGATGCAGGCCAAGCGGTCGTCTTCGTGGCGAAGCGGCGGCGAAAGGCGCGCGAAGGTGCGGAAATCCGACACCGCATTGTCCGACAGAAACAAATGGCCGGGGGTGATACCGCAACTAATGGTCAGGCCTTTTGCCTTGGCGGTGCGGATCAGATCGAGCGCGCGCGCGGTGGTCACCTGTCGGAAATGGACATGCGCGCCGCTTTCTTCGGCGAGCAACAGGTCGCGCGAAATCGCCAAGGTCTCGGTTGCGGGCGACGAAGCGGAAAGACCCAAGAGGGTGGCGGTTTCGCCTGTCGTAGCGACCGCATTGCCTGCAAGCCCGGCATCTTCGCTATGCACGATGACCGGCAAGTCGAGCGCAGCACAATAGCGCATAATCCGCAGCATGATGCCGCTATCGGCGATCCATTGCCGCCCTGTGGCGACACCGACAGCGCCAGCCTCCTTCATCAAGGCGATTTCCGCCATCTGCAGGCCCGCAAGATCGCGCGTTGCCGCCGCGAGCGGATGGACCCAGAAATCGGGCTTGCCCTTTAGCGCGGCATAGCGGACGGTCGCGGGATCGTCCTGAACCGGCGACTGGTCGGGCATTAAGGCGGCGCGTGTGATGCCGCCGAAGCGGAAGGCGGGCTTGTCGGTCTTGAACACGCCGAGGTCGATGATCCCCGGCGCGACGATCAGCCCGCTGGCGTCGATCTGCTTGGCAAGTGGCGCAGCTTTGCCGACTGACGCGATGTTGCCGTTCTCGATATGCAGATGTAGCGCTTCGGCTTTTTCCCGACCGGGCAGGATGACATGGCCGCCGACGATGTTGATTTCGCTCATGCCCAGCCCTCCACGCCGCGCGCCTTGCGGGTCAATATGTCGAGGCAGGCCATGCGGACAGCGACGCCCATTTCGACCTGCTCGGTGATGGCCGAGCGTTCGGCATGGTCGGCGATATTGCTGGCGATTTCCACGCCACGGTTCATGGGGCCGGGGTGCATCACCAAGGCGTCGGGCTTGGCCAGCGCGAGCCGCCGTTCGTCGAGGCCGTACAAATGGAAATATTCGCGCGGTGAGGGGATGAAGTCGCCCTGCATGCGCTCGCTTTGCAGGCGGAGCATCATCACTACATCTGCGCCGTCGAGCGCGGCGTCGAAATTGGCAAAAGGCTTTGCGCCAAAGGCTTCGATCCCATTGGGCATCAGCGCGGGCGGGGCGACGACGCGGACTTCTGCGCCCAATGATTTGAGGCAAAACAGGTTGGAGCGCGCCACGCGGCTGTGCAGCACGTCACCGCAAATCACCACGGTCTGGCCTTCGACCTTGCCCCGGCGGCGCAATATGGTCAGCGCATCGAGAAGTGCTTGTGTGGGATGCTCGTGGCTCCCATCGCCTGCATTGAGGACCGGACAATCGACCTTGTCTGAAATCAACTGAACCGCGCCCGAACTCGCATGGCGGATGACAATCGCGTCGGCGCGCATCGCGTTCAGCGTCATTGCCGTGTCGATAAGCGTTTCGCCCTTTTTGACGCTCGATTGCGCAGCGTGCATGTTGACGACGTCCGCGCCGAGCCGCTTTCCGGCGATTTCGAACGAGAGCAAGGTGCGCGTCGAATTTTCGAAGAAAGCGTTGATGATGGTCAGGCCCGAAAGCCGGTCGTCATGCTTCGCAGCGCCCGAGCGGTTGAGCGCGACCCACTGTTCGGCCTCGCGCAAAATGTAGAGGATTTCCCAGTTCTGGAGGCCTGCGATACCAAGCAAATGCCTGTGCGGAAAAGCGCTCGACCCGCTGGGAAAGCGGTCGGCGGGGAAATGTTGCGTCCATGTCATTAAAGCGATGCCCTTAGAGGCGTTACGCGCGATTATCAAGCGGTCAGCGCGTCAATAGCGCCCTGCAGGATAAACGCCGCCGCGCCGCTATCGATTTTCTCCGCGCGTTTGGCGCGGCTCATGTCGGCGGCGATCATCTCGCGTTCGACCGCTTGCGTCGACCAGCGTTCGTCGCGGAGCAATATGGGCAGGCCCAAATCGGCGATATTGCGGGCGAAGGCTCGGCTCGACTGGCTGCGCGGACTTTCGCTGCCGTCCATGTTGAGCGGCAGGCCGATGACGATGCCCTTGGTCGGGCGGGTGGCGATAGCGGCAGCAAGTGCAGCCTTGTCCTTGTTGAATTTGCTGCGCTTGATGAGGTCGGCGGGAGAAGCAAAGGTCCAGCCTGCGTCGCAAAAGGCGGTGCCGATGGTCTTGCTGCCGATATCGAGGCCGATCAGCACGCCGCCGTCGGGCAGAGCGTTACGGAAATCGGCTATGTCGGAAGTGATGATGCTCATAACCATTAGTAACAACCTTCGTCATCCCCGCCTTCGCGGGGATGACGGATCGGGCGTCATTTCGCCATAAATTTCTGCACCCGCCACAGCGCGTCAGCGCGGACATTGGCCCAGAAGAGCGGGTAGTCGTAGACATGGTAATTGTTACCCGGCAGTACATAGGGCCCCATGTCCACAGGCTCGCCGATGAGCAGGAATCCCTTTTCGTCGCAGCGTGCGGGGACGGTTTCGGGAATGAGTTCGCCGGTGCTCATATCGCCGGATGGTTTGAGCGTTCCCAAATTGGCGCTGGCTTCGGCATCGGGTGCGCTGCCGCCATTCAGCGGGTTGGTGCAAAGGATCGGCGTATCCTTGCGCGGATTGCCATCGAAGCCGGTGGTGGCATTATAGAGTTCGAGTATCTTGCCGTAGCGCGCAGGTTCGGCATAGCTTTCCCAGCCCATGATGCAGCCGGTCTGATCGGGAGAGGTGCAGATCGGAAGGCCCATCGGCGCGATGTCGGTTTCGACCGACACTGGCCAGCCGACGATGTAGGCGGCAACTATGCGCTTGGCGATCGGCTTGCCCGCGATGCGATCCTTAAGCAAATGCGTCAGATGCAACGCGCCCTGGCTGTGGCCTGCCAATATGATCGGCCGGTCTTTCTGCACATTTTTGACGAAATGGTCGAAGGCCAGAAGCACATCCTGATAGGCATCGTTGAGCGCCGCCGTGCCTTCGGGCTTTGTTGTGAGGAAAGCGCCGATGCCCGCCTGCCGGTATCGCGGGGCCCATATTTCGCCCGCAGCATGAAATGGCGTTGCCAGCCCGCGCAGGAACAACCGCGCACGGTCCTGCGATTCCTGGTCGTCCAATGGCGCGTTCCAGTGCGTGCGCGCCATAAAGGAGGTGGGATGAATGAAAAAGATCGCGGCCGAACCCGGGACTTCGTTCTCGGGCGCCCCGACCGGTTGCCACAGGGTCGGGTTGTCGTCGCGCTGACCGCCGCGAGAAAACCACATTTCGGGGTCGTCATAGACGTTAGTGGCGAGTGCTTCCTGTTTCTGGAACTCGACCGTCGGTTCGAGCTGGCCGATGGCGAAATCGGTCAGCTCGTCCTGGTAGATGCTGAACACGAACCCGCCCGCGATGACAAGCACGATGAGACCGGCGAAGAAATAGAGAAATTTGCGAACCACGATATATCCTTTGCGCGCCTTTAACGCTTTGGCTTGGCAAATGGCACCGCTAAATTGAATGTCGCCTGACAAAGCCGTTGAAGCCGCGATGGCCCGATGCTAGCGGCCCCATATGTCAGTCGATAAAGATACCGTGAACAAGATCGCGCGGCTTTCCCGCATAGCGATCAGCGATGCAGAGGCCGAAAAGATGGTCGGGGAGCTGAATGGCATCCTCGCCTGGGTCGAGCAGTTGGGCGAGGTCGATTGCACCGGCGTCGAGCCGATGACGGCGGTCATCCCCAACAAGCTGCGCCTGCGCGACGATGTGGTGACCGATGGCGATGTCCGCGACAAGGTGCTCGCCAATGCGCCCGCGCGCGAAGGCAGCTTTTTCGGCGTGCCGAAGGTGATTGAGTGATGCGCACCCTCTGCTCTTCAACCACCGTCACCCTGAACTTGTTTCAGGGTCCATTTCTCCTCTCAAGCTCTGTCCTTGCTGCACGATGGATGCTGAAACAAGTTCAGCATGACGGAGTAGTATTGTGACGGAGCTTACCAAACTTGGTGTTGCCGCCATACGTGACGGGGTTGCTTCGGGCGATTTTTCTGCTGTCGAAGTCGCCGAAGCTTTCAACAGCAACGTCGCCAAGGCAAAGGCGCTGAACGCCTTCATCGTCGAAACGCCGGAAAAGGCCATCGAAGCCGCGCAAGCCGTCGATGTCGACCGCGCGGCTGGCAAGCCGCTGGGCAAGATGGCCGGTGTGCCGATTGGCATGAAAGACCTGTTCTGCACCGAAGGCGTGCAGACCACTGCGGCGAGCCACATCCTCGAAGGCTTTGTGCCGACCTATGAGTCCACCGTGTCCGCAAACTTGTGGAAGGCCGGGGCAGGGATGCTCGGCAAGCTCAATATGGACCAGTTCGCGATGGGCTCGTCGAACGAGACCAGCTATTTCGGCAATGTCATTTCGCCTTGGCGGCGTGGCGGCGGCGATAATGCCGCGCTCGCGCCCGGCGGTTCTTCAGGAGGCTCCTCGTCGGCGATTGCCGCGCGGCTCTGTCCAGCGGCGACCGGCACCGACACCGGCGGCTCGATCCGCCAGCCTGCGGCGTTCGTAGGCATCAGCGGCATCAAGCCGACCTATGGCCGCTGCTCGCGCTGGGGCGTGGTGGCGTTTGCGAGCTCGCTCGATCAGGCTGGGCCGATGGCGCGCGATGTGCGCGATTGTGCAATCATGCTGGAGGCGATGGCCGGGTTCGACCCCAAGGATTCGACCTCGCTCGACCTGCCGGTGCCCGAATGGGAGGCTGGCCTGAACAGCGACCTCAAGGGCAAACGCATCGGCATTCCCAAGGAATACCGCCTCGACGGCATCGACGAAGACATCGCGACGATGTGGGACAACGGCATCGCCTGGCTGAAGGATGCAGGCGCGGAAATCGTCGACATCAGCCTGCCGCATACTCGCTATGCGCTGCCCGCTTATTATATCATCGCACCCGCCGAAGCCTCGTCGAACCTCGCGCGCTATGACGGAGTGCGCTACGGCCTGCGCGATTTACCCGATGGCGCTGGCCTACAAGACATGTACGCCGCAACGCGCGCCGCCGGTTTCGGCGAGGAAGTCCGCCGCCGCATCATGATCGGCACCTATGTGCTGAGCGCCGGTTTCTACGACGCCTATTACACGCAGGCGCAAAAAGTCCGCGCCCTCATCGCCCGCGATTTCGAGCAGGCATGGGGCCAATGCGACCTCATCCTAGCGCCCACCGCCCCAAGCGCCGCCTTCGGCCTCGGCGAGAAAAGCAGCGACCCGCTGGCGATGTATCTCAACGACGTGTTCGCGGTGCCGGCCTCGCTGGCCGGATTACCCGCCATGTCGGTCCCTGGCGGGCTGAGCAAAGACGGCCTGCCTTTGGGCCTCCAGATCATCGGCAAGGCGCTCGACGAGCAGGGCGTGCTCAACGCGGGTCTGGCCATCGAACAGCGTTCAGGATTTACGACGGAAGCCGGAGAGTGGTGGTAACATGAGCGAATACCGCATCCAGGGAAACACCGGCGAGTGGGAGGTTGTGATCGGCCTTGAGGTCCATGCGCAGGTGACCAGCGAGTCCAAGCTGTTTTCCGGCTCGTCGACCGGTTTCGGGGCCGAGCCGAACAGCCATGTGAGCCTCGTCGATGCCGCAATGCCGGGGATGTTGCCGGTGCCGAACCGCGAATGTCTGCGACAGGCGGTGCGCACGGGCATGGCAATCAATGCGCAGATCAATCGCTGGTCGCGGTTCGACCGGAAGAATTATTTCTACGCCGATTTGCCGCAGGGTTACCAGATTTCGCAGCTCTATCACCCCATTGTCGGCGAGGGCGCAATCGAGGTGACGCTGAACGAAAAAGACCCCGACAGCCCGACCAAGAAAATCGGTATCGAGCGAATCCATGTCGAGCAGGATGCGGGCAAGCTGATGCACGACCAGCATCCGACGATGTCCTTTGTCGATCTCAACCGTTCGGGCGTGGCGCTGATGGAAATCGTCTCGCGCCCCGATATGCGCTCGCCTGCCGAGGCGGGGGCCTATTTAAAGAAACTGCGCTCGATTCTGCGCTATGTCGGCAGTTGCGACGGCAATATGGAGCAAGGCTCGATGCGCGCCGACGTCAATGTCTCGGTGCGCAAGCCGGGCGGCGAGCTTGGCACGCGTACCGAAACCAAGAATGTGAACTCGATCCGCTTCATGATGCAGGCCATCGAATATGAGGCGCAGCGGCAGGTCGATATACTGGAGGCGGGCGGCACAATCGACCAGGAAACCCGTCTGTTCGACCCCAATAAAATGGAAACGCGGTCGATGCGCTCGAAGGAAGACGCGCATGATTACCGCTATTTCCCCGACCCCGATTTGCTGCCGGTGGAACTCGACGACGCCTTCCTCGAAGAATGCCGCGCCTCGCTCCCCGAACTGCCCGACGCCAAGCGTGCGCGGTACGAAGAACTTGGCCTCACCGCCTACAACGCCGCCGTCCTGACCGCCGAAGCCGAAACCGCGTTCTGGTTCGAGGATATGCTGGCCGCAGGCGCGGAGCCGAAACAGGCATCGAACTGGCTGATGTCCGAACTGTTCGGTGCGCTCAACAAGCTCGGCAAGACGCTGGAGGAAAGCCCCGTCAGCCCTGCGCAGGCCGCCGAATTGCTCGGCCTTGTCGCCGACGGCACCATCTCGGGCAACATCGCCAAGCAAGTATTTGAAATAATGTTGGAAAATGGCCAAGGCGCGGCGCTGATCGTAGAAGAAAAGGGCCTCAAGCAAACCAGCGACACCGGTGCCATCGAGGCGGTCATCGCCGAAATCCTCGCCGCCAATCCCGGCCAGCTCGAACAATATCGCAGCGGCAAGGAGCAGCTTTTCGGCTTTTTCGTCGGCCAGACGATGAAGGCGATGCAGGGCAAGGCAAACCCTGGCGTGGTCAACGATCTCTTGAAGAAAGCGCTGTCCTGAAAGTTCTACGCTATCTTAAAATTTTACTTTATTTTCGGCGCTGGCAAATTAACAATCGAGATACACGGGGAAATCGATCGGCGGTGAAGCCGGTCGACATATGGGGAGCAATCATGCGTCATTTACTCAATGCGCTCTTGCTGGGCGCTGCCGTCATGGCGGCTCCGGCATTGGCAGAAACCGACATGAGCGCATCTCCCTTCGGTTTAGTCGAAATAGCCGCCGACGAAGCGGGCAAGCTCGAAATGCCGAAGCTGGAATTTGCCGAAACGCCTGAAGACGCAAAGAATTTCGACAAATATTATTATTTCCGCCGCGACGAAACCGACTTCCCCACCGCTTACGCCGATATAACCGAATGCGATGGCTATGCGCGCGGACTGGCGTCGAGTTTCAAAGGTGCAGACGTACCTTACCCTTATGCGGGAACGCTGGCTGGTGCGGCAGGCGGAGTAATCGCCAATGCCATGATGGCGGCGATTTTCGTGCCCGGTGAGAAGCGCAGGATGCGCCGTGTCAACATGCGGCAGTGCATGGGTTTCAAGGGCTATGACCGGTTGCCGCTGTCGAAGGACCTTTGGGAGGCTTTCAACTTCGAGGAAGGAACCGGCGCGGAAGAGGAGGAATCGCGGGTGAAGGCGCTCAAACTGCAGGCGCTGGTCGCCTCCAAAGCTGCCGCATCGGAGAAGGTATTGGGTCGATGAAAACAATAATTGCCTTATTGGCTGCCACCGTCGTGCTGCTCCCGCAAACTGCCTCTGCCAAATCAAAAGTGCCTGTGTTTGTCGAGGCAAAGCATGTCAAGGATTCGCCATCAGTCACGCTTGACCCGGCAAAAGCCTATGTGCTTCTGCGCACACCCAATGCGATGCCGATGCATTTCGTAAAGATTGCCAGCGCAGAGGATCAAATCGCCTATGACAAGCTTCGCGACGAAGCCTTTGCCGAGGCGAAGGAAGATTATGCCAAGGATCTCGCAAAATATGAGCGCGATCTTGCTCTGGCAAACAAGACGTCGGGCATGAAAAAGCCGAAAAAGCCGGTCGAGCCTACCGAGACCAATTTCCAGTTCACGCAATTCTCCCAGATGGCGAATTTCACCATGGGGCCGTTCAACCGCTTCTACAGCAAGGATGGCGGTACTTATTTGCACGCAGTCACGCCCGGCACATACCGTATTTTCGGTCAGGTCGATCCGATTGCGGGCCTCGGCGTGTGTTATTGCATGGGCAGCGTTACGTTTGAAGCCGAAGCGGGGATGATTGTCGACCTCGGCACAATGACGACCGATCTCGCCAATTCCGGCCCTGCCGAAAAGGGCGACAGCAGCTCTCCGCGAGCGGCGGCCTACACGCTGGCCCTTCAGCCGCTGAATGACCTGACTCCGGTCGATGCACGTCTAAAGTCGCTGCCGCGCGTGCCTGCCGACCTGCGCGCAGCGGGCAAGATGGCCAATTATATGGGCATCGCAATCTCGCGGCTGCCCGCGATCAAGGATGTGCTGTCCTACCAGCGCGACCGGATCGTGGACAAAAAAGCGGTGGCCGCCCAAGCCGCACCGGCACCGGCAGAACCCGCACTCGAACAACCTGCCGCAACGCAATAGCAGGCAGGCGGCAAAGCTCGCCGCTTCCCCCTTGCCCCGCCGCTTTAGAGTCGCTAGAGGCTCCCGTCGTTTGTGAAACGGCGGCTTTCGCAAGCGGGCGTGGCGGAATTGGTAGACGCACCAGATTTAGGTTCTGGCATCGCAAGGTGTGGGGGTTCGAGTCCCTTCGCCCGCACCACGAAATGAGCCGCCGGTGAACCCGAAAGCCAGTTAACAGTATTAAGGCGGGCCGTCCGGTCCGCCTGCCAGATAGAGAAGATATTATGCAAACCGTCGAGACACAGAATGAAGGCCTGAAGCGCGCTTACCGCATGACGATTACCGCGAAGGATGTCGAATCGCGGATCGATGCCGAGGTGAAGAAAATCGCCCCTCAGGTGCGCATGCCCGGCTTCCGCCCCGGCAAGGTTCCGGCCAATCTGGTCAAGAAAATGCACAAGGATTCATTGCTTCAGGACGCGCTGAACAGCTCGATCCAGGAAGGCGTGCAGAAAGCGATTTCCGACAACAAGCTGCGTCCCGCGACGCAGCCGCATGTGCATCTGGGCGACGATTATGCGCCGGGCAAGGATGCGGTGGTCGATTTCCATCTCGAAATCCTGCCCGCGATTGCCGCGCCTGCCATCGACGGCATCAAGCTGGAGCGCCTGACGGTCGAAGTCAGCGACGCTGCGGTCGAAGAATCGATCCTGAAGCTTGCCGAAGGGCAGAAGAGCTTTGAAGCCGCCGACAAGAAATATGCCGCGAAGATTGGCGATCAGGTCGTCATCGATTTCGAAGGCAAGGTCGATGGCGTGCCGTTCGAAGGCGGCAAGGGCGAAGGCATGGCGGTCGAACTCGGTTCCGGTCAGCTTATCCCCGGTTTTGAGGACCAGCTCGTCGGCGCGAAGGCCAATGACGAGAAGGTCATCAACGTGACCTTCCCCGAAGACTACAATGCCGAAAACTTGAAGGGCAAGGCCGCGACCTTCGACATCGTCGTTGCCGAAGTGCGCAAGCCCGTCCAGGCGAAGGCCGACGACAATCTTGCCAAGATGTTCGGCCTCGAAGGCATCGACAAGCTCAAGGAACTGATGAAGGTCCAGGTCGAACAGGAGCATAACGGCCTGACCCGCACTTACATGAAGCGGCAGCTGCTCGACCAGCTCGCCGCCGACCATGATTTCGACGTTCCGCCGTCGATGGTCGAAGCCGAGTTCGAACAGATTTGGGCACAACTCGAGCAGGAAGCCGCGCGCGAGGACGATCCCGAAGCCGCGAAGAAGGAAATGGAAGCCGAGCGCGACGATTATCGGGATATCGCCGTCCGCCGTGTTCGCCTTGGCCTTTTACTCTCCGAAATCGGGCAGGCCAACGGCGTCGAGGTCAACGCCCAAGAAATGAACATGCTGGTGCAGCAAGCCGCCCAGCAATATCGCCCCGAAGACCGGCAGCGTTTCGTGCAATATCTGCAGGAAAACCCGATGGCAGCGGCGCAGCTCCGCGCGCCGATGTTCGAGGACAAGGTTGTCGATTTCCTCTTCGAAAAGGCGACCGTCACCGACAAGACCGTGACCAAGGACGTGCTCGAAGCGGCGATCGAGGCTGAGCCAGAGGCTAAGCCTGCGGCGAAGAAGAAAGCGCCTGCGAAGAAGGCTGCGGCCAAGGAAGAGGCGCCTGCAAAGGAAGCCAAGCCTGCTGCGAAAAAGGCTGCGCCGAAGAAGGAAGCCGCCGAGCCGAAGGCTGAAAAAGCACCGGCCAAGAAGGCAACAGTGAAGAAGGCGGCTGCCAAGAAATAACTTCGCGATACGCATACGATAATGAGTTGGGGGCCGCATTTTGCGGCCCCTTCTTTTTGGCCGCCCGTAAAGATTGTCTTGCTGCCGTCATCTACCGATGCCACACTCAAGCCTATGATAGATATGCTCTTTGCAGCAGCGACCGCTGTTCTTGTCAGCACGCCGGCTCCGCCCGTAATCAATATACCTTCGCCCGTAGCTGCGGCGCGCGAGCAGTCTGTGGCGGTGCTCAAACCGACAGACGCACGCTGCGCCGATGGCCCGCTCGATATCTCGGCCATAAAAAGGCCTGCAGTGCAGCTTTTCTGGTCGCGGAACCAGGCGACCGAAACGCCGATTGTCCTTAGCTTCCGGATCGACGAAAGCGGACGGGTGCTTGGGCTTAAGCGCGAACCGAACGGTTATGGCGTTCTCCCAGACCTTTCCCCGTCGCTGGCCGCAAGCCGTTTTCCATCGGGTAAGCCGCGCAACGGCTGTTCGATTAGCTATAGCCGCGAACAAACCACCATCGCCGATGCGCAAACCGAGGACCTGATCGCCTATTCTTTGGCGGCAACGCCACGGCCGCCCAAGGAATTGTTCGATCGTCTCCAACCCGAAGGATCGGACTGCTACCCGAGGCGACCGGCAGTTCTGCTTCAGGCCTATCCGGAGTTCGACACAATAGCGGCCACTGCAGGGCGAACCGACTGGAGCATGGTCAAGTTCAATATCGACGGCAATGGCAAGCCTGTCGCCATCGGCATTCACGCAACAAGCGGTAACAAGGCGCTGGACAAGGCATCGATCGATGCCATCGCAAAATCGCGATATGCGAAAGGTGCAAAAAAGGGATGCCTTTATCCCTATTGGCGCGCCGCCGGGCCGGTTGCCGCGCCTGCAAGCCCGGAAACCGAAGCGTATCGAAGTGGCGAAGGAAAATGCCCTGCCGAGGTCGAGTGGAAGTCCAAGCCTGCGCTTGTCTATCCGGACAATTTCCGGCGACGTGCTGTCGAGGGATGGGCAATCGTAGCCTTCGATGTCGCGCCTTGGGGCGCAACGGGGAACGTCAAGCTCGTGGCCGCCGAGCCTGCAGCGGAGTTCGGGGAAGCAGCCCTGAACATCGTGCGCGGCGCAACGGTCGTCAGTTCGGAGCAAGGCTATAGCGGCTGCTTCGAGAAGATACGCTATGTTATGAACCCCAAGCGTCCGGATAACGATCTGCCGTCTAACTGAATCGAAAAGGGCCCGGAGCGATCCGGGCCCTTCTTCATTATCGGGGATTTACGCCAGATCGAAGCGGTCAGCGTTCATCACTTTGACCCAAGCTTTCACGAAGTCGCGCACAAACTTCTCTTCGTGGCCTTTCTCCGCATAGACCTCGGCGGTTGCGCGGAGCTGGCTGTTCGAACCGAACACGAGATCGGTGCGGGTTGCGCGCCACTTCTCGCTACGACCGCCGCGGGCGTAGCCGATGAACTCCTCGTCGCTTGCGCTGTCGACCAGATCCCAGAAGGTATCGTTGTCGAGCAGGTTCACGAAGAAATCGTTCGTAAGCTGGCCCTTGCGGGTGGTGAACACACCTCCGGGAATATCGCCGTGGTTTGCGCCCAACACGCGCAAGCCGCCCACGAGCACCGTCAACTCCGGCGCCGACAGACCGAGCAGCGACGCCTTGTCGAGCAACAACTCCTCGGTCTTCACCGGCTGGCGGGTTTTGAGGAAGTTGCGGAAGCCGTCGGCCTGCGGTTCCATCCAGTGGAAGCTTTCGACATCGGTCCAGTCCTGCGTCGCATCGCCGCGACCGCCGGTGAAGGGCACGTTCACATCGAAGCCCGCGTCCTTCGCCGCCTTTTCGACCGCCGCCGATCCTGCCAGCACGATCGCGTCTGCAAGGCTCATCGAAGCACGCAGTTCGTTTAGTTTCGCCAGAACCTTTGCCAGTTCCGCCGGTTCGTTGACGTCCCAGTCCTTTTGCGGCGCAAGCGCGATGCGTGCACCGTTCGCGCCGCCGCGCTTGTCCGACTTGCGATAGGTCGAGGCCGAGGCCCAAGCCGTCTTGACGAGTTGCGAAACGGTCAGGCCGCTTGCCAGAACTGCCGTTTTGAAAGCCGCCACATCGGCATCCGATGGAGCAGTTCCAGCCGGAACCGGGTCCTGCCAGATCAGGTCTTCGGCGGGAACTTCCGGCCCGAGATACAGGACTTTTGGTCCCATGTCGCGGTGCGTCAGCTTGAACCAGGCGCGCGCGAAGGCGTCGTCGAGTGCCGCCTGGTCGTCGCGGAACCGCTCGGAAATCGCGCGGAATTCGGGGTCCATCTTGAGCGCCATGTCCGCCGTGGTCATCATCGTCGGCACCTTCTTCGAAGGATCGCGCGCGTCAGGCGCCATATCCTCGGGATCGGGATTGACCGGTGTCCACTGCTTCGCGCCGGCCGGGCTCGTGGTCAGTTCATAGTCATATTTGAACAGCAGGCGGAAATAGTCGCCACCCCATTTGGTCGGGTTGTTCGACCAAGCACCTTCGATACCCGAAGTCGTGATATGGCCATTGCCGATTTCCTCGCTGTCCGTCAGCCAGCCAAGGCCCTGCATATGCATCGCTTCAGCCGCTGGATTTTTTCCGAAGGTTTCAGCGGGCTTCGCACCATGCGCCTTGCCGAATGCATGGCCACCAGCGGTTAGCGCGACGGTTTCTTCGGAATTCATCGCCATCCGGCTGAACGTTGCTCGCATGTCACGTGCAGATTGCAGCGGATCGGGATTGCCGCCGGGGCCCTCGGGATTGACGTAAATGAGGCCCATCTGGATCGCCGCAAGCGGGCCTTCCAGTTCTTCCGTCTCGCCATCGATCAGCCGAGTTTTTGCGCCTTCGTTGACCCAGATTTCCTCGGCACCCCAGAAGGTATCGCCTTCGGACTGGTATACATCCTTGCGACCGCCGCCAAAGCCGAACACCGGTCCGCCCATGCTTTCGATTGCGACATTGCCTGCGAGGATGAACAGGTCGGCCCAGCTAATGCTCGCGCCATATTTCTGCTTGATCGGCCATAGCAGCCGCCGCGCCTTGTCGAGATTGCCGTTATCAGGCCAGCTATTTAGCGGCTCGAACCGCTGCTGCCCCGAATTGGCGCCGCCACGGCCATCGGTTACGCGATAGGTGCCCGCCGCGTGCCATGCCATGCGAATCATGAAGGGACCATAATGACCATAATCGGCTGGCCACCAAGGCTTGCTGTCGGTCATCAACGCGGTCAGGTCAGCCTTCAGTGCGTTGTAATCGAGCTTCTTGAAAGCCTCTGCATAATCGAAATCCGGCCCCATCGGGTCGGGCGACACGCCATGCTGGTGCAGCATGTCGACCGGCAGCGCGTCGGGCCACCAGTCCTTGTTCTGCCGTCCGAGCAACGAGCGAATCTTCACCTCGCCGCCGTGCACCGGGCACCCTGCCTTTGGATCTGCGTCTGCCATTGTACATTCCTCTTCTGATATGGTTTGAGTCGTAAGGGTGGGATGTTAGGTGTTTTAGGCTGACTCGCTTTCGCGTCAAATCAATGAAAGCTGCCAGACTAATCGAATTTGCCGTATTTCGGGCATGGCCTGAAGGCTGGTTAAGTCGATACACGGATGCTATTCCGTTTGTCGCAGGGGCTAGCGAAAGGCATAATCATGCTTCACCGACATCTTCTCTTTCCCGCTTTACTGGCGGTATCCGTCGCCGCTGGCGCGCATCACGGCTGGTCGAGCTACGACGCGACCAAGATGCTCAATATCAAAGGCACGCTGACCGAGCTGACTTGGGGCAATCCGCACGGCGAGGCCAAGACCCGCTATAAGGGCAAGGTCTGGACTGTTATCCTCGCGCCCGTGAGCCGGATGGAAGCACGCGGCCTGACAAGGGAAATGATTGCGCCGGGCAAGCGCATAACCCTCGTCGGTTATCCAAAAAACAACGGAACGCCGGAAATGCGCATCGAGCGTGTGATCGTCGGCGACAAGACGGTCGAGCTTCGCTGATTGAATCGTTTGCTTCGGAAGTAGCTGCGTCGGCCTTCGGACAGGCGATGCGTTCTTCGGCATGGGCCTATCCGCTGGCGAATGTGGTACATCTTTTCGGGTTGGCGTTGCTCGCGGGCGGCATCATGGCTGTCGACTTGCGGATAATGGGTGTCTGGCGAAAGCTGCCGTTGAAGACGATGCACGATGCGCTGACTCCCTTTGCCGTTGGGGGCTTGCTGGTCTTTGCGCTCAGCGGCACGGCGCTTTTTGCTGCCGATGCAAAGGAACTGGTCAGGAGCCCCGTCTTCCTAGCAAAAATGGCCATCGTTGGGCTGGCAATCCTCAACGCGCTGGCATTCCGCAAATTTTCGGGCAGGGCGCTGGGTAATGGAGACGTGCCGATCATCCTACGTCTCTCCGCCGCAATCTCGCTTTCGCTGTGGAGCGCTGCAATCATTTGCGGACGGATGATCGCATACTGATATCTTAACCCTTTTCCTGCTTGAACCTTGGCACAGTCGCGCCGATATAGGCGCAAAGGCGCTTCCGCCTGCAACAGAGGTATATATGTACGATCCGTATTTCGATCCCACCACCGCACTTGTTCCTGTTGTCATCGAACAGTCGAACCGCGGCGAGCGGAGCTGGGACATTTTTTCGCGGCTGCTGCGCGAACGGATCATTTTCGTCACCGGCGAGGTCGAGGACGGCATGGCCTCGATCATTACCGCGCAATTGCTGTTTCTCGAATCGGATAATCCCAAAAAGGATATCTGGATGTACATCAATTCACCCGGTGGCGTGGTTACCGCAGGCATGGCGATCCACGACACGATGCAATATATCCGCCCGCGCGTTGGCACGGTCTGCATCGGCCAGGCGGCGTCGATGGGCAGTTTCCTGCTTGCGGCGGGTGAGCCCGGGATGCGCGTGGCGCTGACCAACAGCCGGATCATGGTGCACCAGCCTTCGGGCGGCGCGCGTGGCATGGCTTCGGACATCCAGATCCAAGCGAACGAGATTTTACGTATTCGCAAGCGGATGAACGATCTTTACGCCAAATATACCGGTAAGTCTCTGAAAGATATCGAGAAGGCTATGGATCGCGATACTTTCCTCGAAGCCGACGAAGCCAAGGCGTTTGGCATTGTCGACGAGGTGTTCGACAAGCGTCCGGCGGCAGCCGAGGCGGAAGCGAACGCTTAAGCGGATTGCAATCGTTAGGCTTTCATCCACCACATTTGCCAACCCGGCTCTATGGCTTTTGGGCTATTGCCAAAATGAATCGCATCTCTAGGATGACGGTTCCATGACAGACTCCGCCAAACGGGCGGAGCAGCGGGATATTATATGACGAAGTTAAGCGGTTCGGACACCAAGAGCACCCTTTATTGCTCCTTCTGCGGCAAATCGCAGCATGAAGTCCGCAAGCTGATTGCCGGCCCCACCGTGTTCATCTGTGATGAATGCGTCGAGCTGTGCAACGATATCATCCGCGAGGAAACCAAGGGAGCGCTCACCGGCCGCAAGGAAGGCGAAGTGCCTTCTCCCCAGGAAATCTGTGAAGTGCTCGACGATTATGTCATCGGCCAGCCACAGGCGAAGCGGGTGCTATCGGTCGCGGTGCACAACCATTACAAGCGCTTGAACCATGGCGCAAAGGGCGCCGATGTCGAGCTTGCCAAGTCCAACATATTGCTCGTCGGCCCGACCGGGTGCGGCAAGACTCTGCTGGCGCAGACGCTGGCCAAGACCTTCGACGTGCCGTTCACAATGGCCGATGCGACGACGTTGACCGAAGCGGGCTATGTCGGGGAAGATGTCGAGAATATCATTCTGAAGCTGCTGCAGTCGTCCGACTATAATGTCGAAAAGGCGCAACGCGGCATTGTTTACATCGACGAAATCGACAAGATCAGCCGCAAGGCCGAAAATCCCTCGATCACCCGCGACGTCAGCGGCGAGGGCGTCCAGCAAGCGCTGCTCAAGCTCATGGAAGGCACTACAGCCTCGGTTCCGCCGCAGGGTGGGCGCAAGCATCCGCAGCAGGAGTTCCTGCAGGTCGACACGACAAACATATTATTTATCTGCGGTGGCGCGTTCGCGGGCCTCGAAAAGATCATTTCGAACCGCCTCGAAGGCAAGTCGATCGGTTTCGGGGCGCATGTCGCCGACCCGGACGAGCGCCGTACCGGCCAGATATTGAAGCAGATCGAGCCCGAAGATCTTTTGAAATATGGCCTGATTCCCGAATTTGTGGGTCGTTTGCCGGTGACTGCGACGCTGGAAGATCTCGACATTGCCGCCTTGGTCAAAATCCTGTCCGAGCCCAAGAACGCGCTGGTCAAACAATATGGCAAGCTGTTCGAGATGGAAGATGTCGGCCTGAGCTTCACCGAAGACGCGCTGGAAGCGGTGGCGAAGAAAGCCATCGAGCGCAAAACCGGTGCGCGCGGACTGCGCTCCATTCTTGAGGCGATCCTGCTCGATACCATGTTCGACCTCCCGACGTTCGATGGCGTGGCGGAAGTCGTGGTCGACAAGGATGTCGTCGAAGGCCGAAAAACGCCGGTGCTGGTCTACGCGAAAACCGCGAAAGCCGAAAAGGAAGACGCGGCTTAATCCTGCCGATTGCACAGCGGAGTCGCTGACAGTTTTGTCAGCACTGTTGCATCGCTGCCACAAGGTTCAGAAAAATACCGAAATCCGGTGTCTTACACAGCTTGTTGCAGGGCATCGCTTTGCGGCGCGCGTGTAGCGCGCTAAGGGCCGAATCATCTGGCCAAGCACTGTCATCTAACTGACATTTTGCGTCGCCAAGGGGATGGCACAACAGCTTCCGTCATCATGATTCGGCCCAAGAGCCGCGCGTGCTGGAGAGACGGAACGCAGAATTTCTAAAGGGGTCTACACATGAAAATTCGTTATCAACTGGCCGCAAGCGCCGTTGCGCTCTCGATTTGCAGCTTTACGACCGCAGCTTTGGCGCAGTCTACAGGTTCGCAGGACTTCGAAGAAGAGCCGGAAATCATCGTATCTGGCGTACGCGCAAGCGCCGGCGTGGGCGGTGTGGTCGCACCTGACACAACCAAGGCGAAAGCTGTTTTGACACAGGAATTCATCGAGCGTCAGGCCCCCGGCCAGACGGTCAACGATATCATCAACCAGCTTCCGGGCGTCAGCTTCCAGAACAACGATCCATTCGGTTCGGCGGGCGGCAAATTGTCGATCCGCGGTTTCGACAATACACGCATCAACCAGACCTTCGACGGCATTCCGTTGAATGACTCTGGTAACTATGCGCTTTATTCGAACCAGCAGCTTGATCCCGAGTTGATCGAGCAGGTTAACGTCAACCTGGGCTCGACCGACGTCGACAGCCCGACCGCAGCCGCTTCGGGTTCGACCGTCAACTATCGCACCAAGGTGCCGAGTGAAGAGTTCGGCGTTAAGCTGGTCGGTTCAGCAGGCGACTTCAACTTCTTCCGGATTTTTGGCGTGGTCGATACGGGCGTGTTCACGCCTTGGGGTACGCGCGCTTTCTTCGCTGCAAGCTCTGCAACCAACGATACGGTGTTCGGCAATGACGACCAGCCCGATTTTCCGGCAGTTGCTGGTGTCGTGGCAGCCCGGACTGCGTTCCAGTCGCGGACTGGCGGGATACATAAGCAGCAATATAATGCCAAAATTTATCAGCCAATTGGTGTCGATGGCGACTTCGTTGCGCTGTCGGGGCATTACAACCAGAATCGCAACAATCTCTTCGGCTCCACGGGT
>JAESFX010000135.1_pt1 | contig 82650 bp, 59 predicted proteins | sample 9269501 | NCBI WGS metagenome assembly JAESFX01 (sample SAMN14515570, study PRJNA621655) | algae metagenome | isolation source: Desmonostoc geniculatum HA4340-LM1 and co-occurring heterotrophs from cave... | place: USA: Maniniholo cave, Kauai, Hawaii | collected 2009-07-28
GGTTTTTTTGCCGCAACCCCGCCGCCCCCCCCCCCCCGTGGGGGGGGGGGGGGGGGGGGGGGGGCCCACGACCGGGTGAGCGAGCCTCGGAAGAGATGAGCCGGCAGCAGCGACATCGCCATTCTATCGAACCAATAGCTCTTGCCCCACGCCCCCCACCCCATCCCCTCCCCACAAGGGGGAGGGGTTTCCGTGGTGGCTCGTGCGCTCGATCTCTGACGATTCTGCGTGAGTGAAAGCCGCTCAGAACGCGACCTTGTCGGCGCCCTTCAACTGCAAGACCTCTCGCGCGTAAGCCGGCGACGCGACCTCGAGCCCCAGCCCCTCGACGATCATCCGCGCCGCCCTGACCTGATCGGCGTTGGACTTGGCCATCTGGCCCGGCCCGAGCCAGAGCGAGTCTTCAAGTCCGACGCGCAGATTGCCGCCCATCGAGACCGCCATCGCCGCGATCGGCAATTGATGGCGGCCCGCGCCCAGCACCGACCACTGATAGTCGTCGCCGAACAGCCGGTCGGCCGTGCGCTTCATATGGATGACGTCTTCCGGATGCGGGCCGATGCCGCCCAGGATGCCGAAGACCGACTGGACGAAGAAGGGCGGCTTCACCAGCCCTTTGTCGACGAAATGGGCCAGCGTGTAGAGATGGCCGATGTCGTAGCATTCGATCTCGAAACGCGTGCCGTTCTCGGCGCAGGTCGTCAGGATGTTCTCGATGTCCTGAAACGTGTTCTTGAAGATGCGGTCCTTCGAGCCTTCGAGATAGGGTTTTTCCCAGTCGTGCCTGAAGTCCTTGAACCGGGCCAGCATCGGGTAGAGCCCGAAATTCATCGAGCCCATGTTGAGCGAGGCGACCTCGGGCTTGAAATGGGCGCAGGGTTGCAGCCGCTCCTCGACGCCCATGGTCGGCGCGCCGCCGGTGGTGATGTTGATGACCGCGTCGCAGCGCTGCTTGATCACCTTCAGGAAGGGCTCGAACGCGGCGGGCGACTGGTCTGGCTTGCCGGTGACCGGATCGCGCGCATGGACATGGACGAGCGCCGCGCCGGCCTCGGCCGCGCCGACGGCGGCGTCGATGATCTCCTGCGGCGTCACCGGCAGATGCGGCGACATGGAGGGGGTGTGGATCGCGCCCGTCACCGCGCAGGTGATGATGACTTTGCGGTTCTTGGCCATGCTCATGCTCCTTCGACCTCGGATGATCTGATGTCTGAGCCGTCGTTGCGAGCGAAGCGAAGCAATCCAAAGGGGCGTAGAGCGTGAGGCTCTGGATTGCTTCGCTGCGCTCGCAATGACGGTGGTGGTTTACTCCGGCTTCCCGGCCGCGCCGCGCTTATGCGCCTGCAGCGCCGCGAGCCGCGTATCGCGCCAGTCGCTCAGCCGCTTGACCCGCTCAGGCGACTGCGCGCCCGGCCACTCGCTCATCACGGTCGCGACCGTCGCCGCGTCGAACGGGTTGCCGAGTCCCTCCGAGGATTTGACCATGCGGTCGAGCGAGGCCGAATAGCGGGCGCAATAGTCGGGAATGCCGCCGGGCGCGTTCAGCTCGATCGTCTCGAACGGCCCCATGAAGGACCAGCGCAGGCCGAGCCCGTCGCGGATCGTCTTGTCGACGTCTTCCGCGCTGGCGACGCCCTCGCCGACGAGCCGGAATGCCTCGGCCAGCAGCACAGCCTGCAAGCGGTTGAGCACGAAGCCGGGTTTTTCCTTGCGGAGCGTGATCGGCACCTGTCCGGCCGCCTCGTAGATCGCCTTGGCCCGTTCGACCAAGGCCGGGTCGGTCCAGGGCGCGGGCGCAAGCTCGACGATCGGCACGAGATGGGGCGGGTTGACCGGATGGGCGACGAGGCAGCGGGCGCGCCCGGCAAGCGTCTCGCTGAAGACCGAGGCCATGATGAAGGAGGTCGAGGAGGCTAGGATGGTGGACGGCGCGGCGAGCGCGTCCATCGCCGCGAACAGCGCGCGCTTGGCCTCCACCGTCTCGGGCCCGTTTTCCTGCACGAGGTCAGCGCCTGCCAGCGCGTCGGCGAGGTCGGCGGCGACGCGGATGCGGGCGAGCGAGCCTGTCGGATCGTCGACGAGGCCGTGGCTGGCCAGTTCCTTGAGGTTGGTGCCGATATGGCTTCGCGCCGCCTCGGCCGCGCCGGCTGCCACGTCATGCAGCGCGACCTTGCAGCCATGGCTGGCGAAAACGGTGGCCCAGGCGCGGCCGATGAGCCCTGAGCCGACGATGGCGATGGTGGTCATGTGATGTCTCGGTTGACAGGACGGGCGCGGGGAACCCCTCTCCCGGAGGGAGAGGGGCAGGGGTGAGGTGACGAACGCTGGACCGGTTGCGAGACACTTTCGAAGCGGAGAAGCGGAAAGGTTGCGCTCCATGCGGAGAAGGGCCGACCCCTCACCCCTGCCCCTCTCCCTCCGGGAGAGGGGTTCCTCGCGGCATCGTCCGATGAGGCGGTCCTGATCCGCATCACAGCCACAGCACCTGCCGCCGCAGCGCGAGATCCTGGCTCAGCGCCCGCGACGGCCCGGTGTGGACGACCGCGCCGCGCTCCAGCACCACCGTGCGGTCCGACAGCGCCAGCGCCAGATCGAGATGATGGTCGACGATCACGATCGCGATCTCCTGCCGGAGCTTGTCGAAGGCCTCGAACAGCTCCTCGACCACGGCCGGGGCCAGCCCCTCGAAGGGCTCGTCGAGCAGCAGCACGCGGGTGTCGCCGGACAGGGCGCGCGCCACCGCCACCATCTGCTGTTCGCCGCCCGAGAGGTAGTCCGCCGGCGAATGCCAGCGCTGCCTGATGCGCGGGAAGAAGGCGAAAATCTTCTCGTCCTCCCAGCGCAGGCCGTTGCCGGCGCGGCGCTTGAGCCGGCCAAGCTCCATATTGTCCTTGACGCTCATTCCGGCGAAGAGCCCGCGCCCCTGCGGCACATAGGCGACGCCGGCGCGCGCGATCGCGGCCGAGGGCTGTCCGGCGATGTTCTGGCCGGCCAGCGTGATCGTGCCTGCCGCCGGCGGGGCGATGCCGGTGATCGTCTTGAGCAGGGTCGATTTTCCGGCCCCGTTGCGGCCGAGCAGCGCGACGATCTCGTTCTCGTGGACGTCGAGGCAGACCTGCCGCAGGATATGGCTCTTGCCGTAGAAGGTGTCGACGCCGTCGAGCCCGAGCAGGACGCCGGCCTTGGCCGCGCTGGCGCGCTGCTTTTCCGCCAGCGCATGCGCGCCCGAGCCGATATAGACCGCCTGCACCTGCGGCGACGAGCGCGCGTCCTCGACCGTGCCGTCCACCAGCACCGCGCCCTCGTTCATCACCGTGACATGGTCGGCGATGGCGAAGACGCGGTCGATGTCGTGTTCGACCAGCAGGACGGGCAAATCCGTTGAGATCGACCTGATCAGGTTGCCGACGCGCTCGCGCTCGGCCGCCGCCAGCCCCGCCAGAGGTTCGTCGAGCAGCAGCACGCGCGGCTTCGTGGCGAGCGCGAGGCTCATGTCGAGCAGGCGCTGGCCGCCATAGCTGAGCGAACCGGCCTCGGCGCTCTCGATGCCGCGCAGGCCCATGGTGTCGATCACCGCCGTCGTCTGCGCGTTGACCTCGCCGAGCGAACCGGCCGCGCGCCACGGATCGAACCGCTCGGCCGCCCGCGCCTGCACGGCGAGGCGCACATTCTCCGCGACCGACAGCGTCGGGAACAGGTTGGTGATCTGGAAGGCGCGGCCGATGCCGGCCTGGGTGATCGCCTCGGGCGAGAGCCCGCCGATCTGGCGCTCGCGCAGATGAACCTGGCCCCGGTCGGGCGGGAACAGTCCCGAGATCAGGTTGAAGGCGGTGGTCTTGCCAGCGCCATTGGGCCCGATCAGCGCATGCAGACGGCGGTCGCGCATCTGCAAGTCGACGCCCTCGACCGCCTTGATGCCGCCAAAGCTCTTGGCGAGCCCGGTCGCGGTCAGGACGACGCCGTCGTCGGCGTCGGCCGGCTTCATGAAATCCGGCAACGTCACGGCGCCGGCCTTGCGGTCGGCCATCGCCGCGTCGCCGATGATCTTCTTGCGGAAGGGGGCCAGCAGGCGCTCGGCCACGCCGACGAGCCCGGTCGGCGAGAAGACGATGAAGCTGACGAAGAGCAGCCCGAACCAGAACAGCCAGTTCGGCGTGATGCTGGAGAGATAATCGCGAAAAATGACGAAGAACAGCGCGCCCAGCGCCGGCCCCAGAAACGAGCGCATGCCGCCGATCACGACCATCGCCAGCAATTCGCCCGAGAACGCGACCGAGATCGGCTCGGCCGAGGTCATGCGGTTGTTGAACAGCAGGAGAGAGCCGGCGAGCCCGGTCAGCGCGGCCGAGAGCGTGAAGGCGATCAGCTTGTAGCGGTCTGTGGCGTAGCCCAGGAAGCGGGCGCGCTGCTCGTTCTCGCGGATCGCCACCAGCACGGTCCCGACCGGCGAGCGGTGGAAGCGCCAGAGCCCGTAGACGACGCCGAAGCCGATGCCGGCGACGAGGACGTAGAAGGGCAGGGCCTGCTCGAAGTCGATGCCGAGGAAGAGCGGCCGGCTGATGCCGCCGAGCCCGTCCTCGCCGCCGGTGACCGAAGTCCAGCGGAAGGCGACGGAATAGGTCATCGCCGCCAGCGCCAGCGTCAGCAGCGAGAAGTAGACGCCCTTGCGTCGCAGGATCAGCGCCCCGAAGCTGAACGCGATCAGGCCGACGAACAGCACCGCGAGCAGGATCGGCAGGGCGAACTGCCCCGGCAGCCAGTTGCGCTGGATCAGCCCCGCCGCATAGGCCGCGAGCCCGAACCAGGCGCCGTGGCCGAAGGAGACCAGCCCGGTCGCCCCGACGAGGATGTTCAGCGCCATGCAGGCGATGGCGAAGACCACGACCTCGGTCGCGGACGTCGTGCCCAGCCCGATGACGTCCATCAGGAAAGGCAGGGCGAGGAGGCCCGCGGCGGCGATGAGGAGCGGCGCGTGGTCGCGCTGGGAGGCGGTCATGACGCTCACTCGAACCGCTGGATGCGTTCGCCGAAGAGGCCGCGCGGGCGGAACAGCAGCACGAGCAGCATCATCAGATAGATCACCGCGGTCGACCATTGCGTGTAGCCGAGCCCGATGGTGACGCCCTTGACGAGCCCGACCATCAGCGCCGCCACGACGACGCCCCAGAACGAGCCCAGGCCCCCGATGACCACGACGACGAAGGCCGGGGTGATGATCTCCTGCCCCATTGCGGGGTGGATCGAGTAGATCGGCGCGAGCAGCACGCCGGCGAGGCCGGCCAGGCCGATGCCGATGGCCGCGACCGCGACCATGTAGGGCTTGAGCGAGATGCCGAGCGCGCCGACCATGTCGGGGTTCTGCACGCCGGCCCTGACGACGCGGCCAAACGCGGTGCGCTGGAGCAGGAACCACAAGGCTGCCACGCAGGCGACCGCGACCAGCAGCAGCATCGCCCGGTAGCGCGAATAGATGAAGTCGCCGACGAAGATCTGGCCGCGCAGGGCCGGGGGGATCGAGAAGGAGAGCGGCGGCGCGCCGAAAATCATACGCAGCGACTGCTCGGCCACCATGGCGAGCCCGAAGGTCAGGAGCAGCGAGAGGATCGGGTCCGATCGGTAGAAACGCTGGAACAGTCCGCGCTCGACGACGATGCCGATCAGCGCCACCAGCACGGGCGAGGCGACCATCGCCCCGCCGAAGCCGATATGGGGCGCGAGCACGATCGTGAGATAGGCCCCGATCGCGTAGAAGGCGCCATGCGCCAGATTGACGATGCCGCCGAGCGAGAAGATGAGCGAGAGGCCGAGCGCGATCAGGAGGTAGTAGACCCCGTCGAGCAGTCCGTTCAGCACCTGCTGGATGAAGAGGGTGAGCAACGAAAGAAGTCCTTGATCAAGTCTTGCGCCGATGAGCCATTCGCTGACTCCGCTGGCTAGCCGGATTTGAGAGGGCGGCGCTGCCCCCTCCCAACCCTCCCCCGCAAGGGGGGAGGGCTCCCGAGTCGTGTCATCGAGCGGATTGGTTGATCAGGCCGGCTCCTCCCTCCCTCCCTCCTTGCGGGGGAGGGATGGGAAGGGGGCTGCACTGACCTTGGCGGCATCGGTTTTACAACCTACGCCATCTTGCAGACGGCCTCGTCGCCGCTGGTGGCGATCACCTCCATGTTCTCGCTGGGGCCGGGCACGGCGGGCGAGGAGGTGAACAGGTCCCACTGGTTCTTCACCTGCGCGGCGGGTAGCGCCGTGATCGTGTACATCTCGCTGATGAGCTGGTGGTCGGAGGCGCGGAAATAGCCTTCGCGGCCCTTGAGCACGTTGAATTTCGCGCCCTTCTCCCAATGCTCGAGGATCCTGGCGGTCTCGGTCGATTTCAGCTCGCTCATCGACTGCGCCATGATCTTCACGGCCATGTAGTCGCCCCAGGCCTGGTTCTCGGGCGGCTTGCCGTATTTCTTGGTGAAGGCCGCGACGAAAGCCTTCGTCCCGGGCGTGTCGATCAGATGGTGCCAGACGCAGGGCCAGATGCCGGCGAAATTGTCCTTGCCCGCCGCCCAGGCCAGCGCCGTGTCGAAGCCGAAGCCGGCGACCGGGAAGGTCAGGCCGAACTCGGCATACTGCTTGAGGAAGTTGGTGATCTGGTTGCCGGCCAGGTTGGAGATCACCAGGTCGGGCTTGGCGGCGCGGATTTCGAGCAGCATCGCGGAGAAGTCGGTCGCGTCGGTCGGCACCAGCTTGTCGGCGGCGAACTGGCCGCCATTGGCCTCCATGAAGCGCTTGGCGACCTTGAGCAGATCATGGCCGAAGGCGTAGTCGGCGGTCAGCGAGAACCACTTCTTGCCCTTCACGAGCCCCTGCGCCATCAGCGAGCGGCCGCAGCTCTTCACATACATCGAGTTCTGGTGCTCGACATGGAACATGTAGCGGTTGCAGCTCTCGCCGCGCAGCGCGTCGGAATTGCCGCCGGTGTTGACGAACAGCGTCTTCGTCCGGTTGGCGACCTGCGCGATCGTCAGGCACGAGGCCGAGGAAATCTCGCCCAGGATGCAGGCGACCTTGTCGCGCTCGATCATGCGCTCGGCCTTGGTCGAGGCGGTTTGCGGATTGACCGAATCCTCCTTCAGCGCCTCGAGCTTGCGCCCATTGACGCCGCCCGCCGCATTGATCTCCTCGACCGCGAGATCGACCGCCATCACGCCGTATTCGCCGAGCGGCCCGAGGAAGCCGGTGCGCGGCGTCAGATGGCCGAAGCGGATCGCGTCGGGCGTCTGCGCCAGAATGAGCGAGGGACTGGCGATCAGCCCGGTCGCCGCGCCTGCGCCAAGGCCGGCCAGCGCCTGCCGGCGCGAGATACGAGACGATTTGATGATCTCTGACATGACGTTCCTCCCAGAACGGTGGGCCGCGCCTGTGGCGTCGGCTGGTCTTGGCCAGCGGTCTGATGCCGCTTGTCGTGATCTGTGATCACAGTTAGGTTGGCAGACATGATCGCCCCTGTCCAGCCCCTGCCGGCGCTTGCCCCAACGACCGGAATCGTGCGCGAGACCGGGCTGCGCGACCCCTCGGCGCTCGACGATGTCGGGCTGCTGGCGCGCGAGACGCTGGGCGAGCGCGTCACCGCCGAACTGCGGGCGCTGCTGGTCGCCGGGCGGCTCGCGCCCGGCGAGAAGCTCTCGCTGCGCCGCGTCGCCGAGGCGCTCGGCGTCTCGATGATGCCGGTGCGCGAGGCGGTAAGCCGGCTCGCCGCCGACAAGGCGCTGGAGGTCCTGCCGGGCAGGGCGGTGCGGGTGCCCGTGCTGACGCTGGAGCAGTTCCGCCAACTGACGCGCCTGCGCCTCGTCGTCGAGGGTTTCGCGGCGGAAGAGGCCGCGCGCGTCGCGAGCGCGGAGCAGATCGCGGATGTCGCCCGGCACGAGGCCATCTTCGCCGAGGCCGCCAACGCCGATCCGCCGCGCAGCGCCGACGGGGTGGCGGCCAATCGCGACCTGCATTTCGCCGTCTACGAGGCCGCCAACATGCCGGCTCTGGTCGAGATGATCGAGCGGCTCTGGCTCAAGGCCGGACCGATCCTCAACATCGACATGCGCCACGAGCCGATGCGGCTGAAGGGCGGCAACGCGGTGCAGGCCCACGCGGCGCTGCTCGACGCCCTGCGGCGGCGCGACCCCGCGGCCGCGCGCGGGGCGCTCGAAAGCGATATCGGGGCCGCCGCCGCCCATATCGAAAGCACCGGCCGGCTGGCCGATTAAGCGAAGAACCGGGAGAGAGACGATGGACCTTCAGATCAAGGGCCTGCGCGTGCTGGTCACGGCCGGCGCGGGCGGCATCGGCCGGGCCACGGCGCGCGCCTTCGCGGCCGAGGGCGCGAAGGTCCATATCTGCGACGTCGATACGGCAGCGCTCGCCGAGATGGCCAAAAGCGATCCGGCCATGACGCAGTCGGTCTGCGACGTCTCCGACCGAGAGGCGGTGGCGCGGCTGATGGATGACGCGCTGGCTGCGCTTGGCGGGCTCGACTGCCTCGTCAACAATGCCGGCGTCGCCGGGCCGACCGGCCGCGTCGACGAGATCGACCCCGCCGACTGGGATTCATGCGTCGCCATCGACCTGACCGGGCAGTTCAACTGCACGCGCCTCGCGGTCCAGCACCTGAAGCAGTCGAAGAACGCCTCCATCGTCAACCTGTCGAGCCAGGCCGGCAAGCACGGCTTCCCCCTGCGCTCGCCCTACGGTGCGGCGAAATGGGGCGTGATCGGCTTCACCAAGGCGCTCTCGGCCGAACTCGGCGAGTTCGGCATCCGGGCCAATGCGATCTGCCCCGGGCTGGTCGAGGGGCCGCGCATCCAGAGCGTCATCGCCAACAAGGCGCGCAGCTTCAACGTCTCGCATGAGGAGATGACGGAGCGGCTCTTCGCCGGCGTCTCCATCAAGCAGTTCGTCGATCCCGCTGACATCGCCAGGCAAATCGTGTTTCTGGCGTCGCCCTTCGCCAAGACGATCTCCGGTCAGGAGATTTCCGTGTGCGGGGATACGCGCATGCTGGCGTGAGCCAGCTCCCGATGACATTTCGGCCTTTGCGGGCGTAGCGAAGCAATCCAGAGATTTCGCTCTACGCCCTTCTGGGTTGCTTCGCTACGCTCGCAATGACGGGTGCTCACGCCTCCAGCCGCGTCCCCATCCGGCCCGCCAGATCCTGGATGTATTGCCAGGCGGTGCGGCCCGAGCGCGAGCCGCGCGTCGTCGCCCATTCCAGCGCCTCGCGCCGCAAGTCGTCCGGCGCGATCGACAGTCCGAAATGGCCGACATAGCCGTCGATCATCGCGAGATATTCGTCCTGGCTGCATTTGTGGAAGCCGAGCCAGAGCCCGAACCGGTCCGACAGCGAGACCTTCTCCTCGACCGCCTCGCCCGGATTGATCGCGGTCGAGCGCTCGTTCTCCATCATCTCGCGCGGCAGCAAATGGCGGCGGTTCGAGGTGGCATAGAACACGACATTGTCGGGCCGGCCCTCGACGCCGCCGTCGAGCGCCGCCTTCAGCGACTTGTACGACGTGTCCTGCCCGTCGAAGGAGAGGTCGTCGCAAAACACGATGGCGCGGTGCGGATCGGGCCGCAGCAGCCCCATCAGACTGGGAAGTCCCTCGATGTCCTCGCGGTGAATCTCGATCAGCTTGAGCGGGAGCGCCTCGCCTTTGAGCCGCGTGTTGGTATCGGCATGGACGGACTTGACCAGCGACGACTTGCCCATGCCGCGCGCGCCCCAGAGCAGCACGTTGTTGGCCGGCAGGCCGCGCGCGAAACGCTCGGTGTTCTCGGCCAGCGTGTCGCGGACCCGGTCGACCCCGCGCAGCAGCGAGAGCGCGACCCGGTTGACCTTCGCGACGGGCGCAAGCTCGGCCCCGGCCGGATGCCAGACGAAGGCATCGGCGAGCGTCAGATCGGCCGGCTTTCGCGCGGGGGGCGCGAGTCGCTCCAGCGCGCTGGCGATCCGGAGCAGGGTCTGCAGGGTGAGGTCGTCTGTCGGTGCGGTCGTCATCGGTCTCGTCGGCATGATCTTGGGCCGATCGTGTCTCGGCCATTGCGCGAATGCCGCCAAGCTCATAGGTGATGGCGCAGCGGCGGTCCATCGGTCATGACCCAAGGCTTGCTGCGATTGATTTACCGGCGTTGCTGGCTATAGTCCGCGCGTTTTTCTAGGCCTGTACGAAACGAATGCCGCGAGCCGCGGCCGGTGGCGCTTTGCGCCGTCGACAAGAAGGAGCCTTTTCGTGATCACCCCTGCTTTTGCCCAAGGAGCCGGCGGCGGCTCCACCGACGTGCTGATGTCGCTGGTGCCCTTCGTCCTGATCTTCGTGATCATGTGGTTCCTGATCATCCGTCCGCAACAGAAGCGGGTGAAGGCGCATCAGGAGATGATCAAGAACGTCCGGCGCGGCGATACGGTCATCACGGCCGGCGGCATCGTCGCAAAGGTCACCAAGGTGACCGACGACGCCGAGCTCGAAGCCGAGATCGCCGAGGGCGTGAAGGTCAAGCTCGTCAAGGGCATGATCACCGATGTCCGCACCAAGGGCGAGCCCGTCAAGAGCTGAAGATCGTAGCGGCCCCGGAGACGGGCCGATACGCAATAAACAGGGCTTTATCCGCCAATGCTTCGTTTCCAGGCCCGCAAGGTCATCGTCGTCCTGCTCGTGCTGTTCTTCGGCTGCGGGCTCGCTTTGCCGAACCTGCTCTCGCCCGAGACCAGGACGGCGATCGAGCGCGGGGCGCCGTCCTGGCTTCCGAAGTTCCTGCTGCCGACCAAGGCGGTCGTGCTCGGGCTCGACCTGCAGGGTGGCTCGCATGTTCTGCTCGAGATCGACCGCGCCGACCTCGTCCGCAGCCAGGTGATCCAGCTTCGCGACGATCTGCGCGCCAGGCTGCGCGACGAGCGCATCTCCTTCCAGGGCGGCATCGGCGTCACCGCGCGCGGCGTGCAGGTCCGCGTGCCCGAGGCCGCCGACCGGGCGCGGCTGCTGCCGAGGCTGCGCGAACTCGCGCAGCCGATCGGCACGCTCGGCGCGTTCGGGCCGTCCGGCAACATGACGATCGAGGTGACCGAGCAGCCCGACGGCCTGGTCCAGATGATCCTGACCGAGGCCGGCGCCAACGAGCGCGTCCGCCGCGCCGTCGAGCAGGCGATGGAGGTGCTGCGCCGCCGCGTCGATGCGCTGGGCACCACTGAGCCCAACATCCAGCGCCAGGGGCTCGACCGCATCCTGGTGCAGGTGCCGGGCCTGCAGGACCCGCAGCGCCTGAAGGACATCCTCGGCCAGACCGCCAAGCTCCAGTTCCGCATGGTCGCCGACAATCAGGGCGGCGACGTCGACATGCTGCCCTCGCAGGATGCCGGCGGCGCGCTCGTGCCGGTCGAGCGCCGCGTCATCGTCGAGGGCGAGGATCTCACCGACGCGCAGCCCGCCTTCGATTCGCGGACCTCGCAGCCGATCGTCAATTTCCGCTTCAACATCCGGGGCGCGCAGCGCTTCGGGCAGGCGACGACCGAGAATCTCGGTCGTCCGCTCGCCATCGTGCTCGACAACAGGGTGATCTCCTCTCCCGTCATCCAGTCGCCGATCACCGGCGGCTCGGGCCAGATTTCCGGCAATTTCACCGTCGAATCGGTCAACAACCTCGCCATCCTGCTGCGCGCCGGCGCGCTGCCGGCCAAAATGACGATCGTCGAGGAGCGCACGGTCGGGCCGGGCCTCGGCGCCGACTCGATCCAGGCCGGCAAGATCGCGACCATCATCGCCACCGTGCTGGTGATCCTCTACATGATCGGCACCTACGGCACGTTCGGGCTCATCGCCTCGATCGCGCTGCTCGTCCATGTCTGCCTGATCTTCGGCCTGATGTCGGTGCTGGGCGCGACCATGACGCTGCCCGGCATCGCCGGCATCGTGCTGACCATCGGCACGGCGGTCGATTCCAACGTGCTGATCTACGAGCGCATGCGCGAGGAATCGCATCAGGGCCGCAGCCTCGTCTCGGCGCTGGAGGCGGGCTTCCAGCGCGCCTTCGCCACCATCATCGATTCCAACGTCACCATGCTGATCGCGGCGGTGGCGCTGTTCACGCTGGGCTCGGGCCCGGTGCGCGGCTTCGCGGTCGTCTTCATCCTCGGCATCCTGACCACGGTCATCACGGCCGTGACGCTGACGCGGATGATGATCGCGCTGTGGTATCGCTGGGCGAAGCCCAAGGCGCTGCCGTTCTAGACGCTGCCATTTTTCAGGAGAAAAGCGCATGCGTCTGCTTCGCATCGTTCCCGACAACACCCGGTTCAAGATCGTCAAGTGGCGGCGCTTCAGCTACCCGTTCTCGGCCGCCTATTCGATTCTGGTGCTGGTGCTGTTCCTGACCGTCGGCCTCAATTTCGGCATCGACTTCCGGGGCGGCACGCTGATCGAGATGCAGTCCAAGGCCGGCCGGCCCGACATCGCGCAGGTTCGCACCACCGCCAACGGGCTCGGCTTCGGCGAGGCCGAGGTCCAGGAGTTCGGCTCGGCCGGCGACATCTCGATGCGCTTCGCCCTGCAGCCGGGCGGCGAGCCGGCGCAGCAGCAGGTCGTCGTCAGGGCGCGCGAGGCCTTCGCCTCGTCCTATGATTTCCGCCGCGTCGAGACCGTCGGCCCGCGCGTCTCGGGCGAACTCGTGCAGGCGGGCACGCTGGGCGTGGTGCTGGCCATCGTCGGCGTGCTGATCTATCTCTGGTTCCGCTTCGAGATGCAGCTCGCCATCGGCGCGATCGTCGGCACGCTGCACGACATCGTGCTGACGATCGGCTTCTTCCTGATCACGCAGCTCGAATTCAACCTGACCTCGATCGCGGCGATCCTCACCATTGTCGGCTATTCGCTGAACGAGACCGTGGTGGTGTTCGACCGCACGCGCGAATTGCTGCGCCGCTACAAGACCATGTCGATCCCCGACCTGCTCGACCTGTCGATCAACTCGACCCTGTCTCGCACCGCGATCACCTGCACCACCACCGTGCTGGCGCTCGTCGCGCTGGTGATCTTCGGCGGCACGGCGATCGAGGGTTTCGCGCTGGTCATGCTGTTCGGCGTGATCATCTGCACCTATTCGGCGATGTTCGTCTCGACCCCGGTGCTGCTCTATCTCGACATCCGCGCCGGCCGGCTCGACCATGCCGAGGACAAGGTCCTTAGCCCGGTCAAGGCGAAGGCCTGAGCCTGGCCCGTGGCCCTGTTCGACGGCTTCGTCCCCGGCCGGCACCAGATCGACGCCTTCGGGGCCGGCGGCTTCCGCTTCGCGGGGATGAGCCATCGCGGCTCGATCCTGGCGACGCCCGCCGGAATCCGGATCTGGCCGGTGACGGCGTTTTCGCAGATCGGCCTGGAGAGCCTCCGGCCCGTGCTCGACGAGGCCGACGCGATCGACTTCCTGCTGATCGGCGCGGGCGCCGACATCGCCTTCGTCCCGTCGGCCCTGCGCGAGCGCTTTCGCGAGGCCGGCGTCGCCATCGAGGGCATGGCGACGGGCGCGGCGGCGCGGACCTACAACGTCCTCGTGGCCGAGGACCGCCGCGTGGCCGCCGCCCTGATCGCCGTGGACTGAACGCGCGCCCGCCATCTCCATCAGGCGTAGCCAGCGGCGTTCTCCTTGGCCTAGACTGGCCGGCGGGACGGGGCAGAACCGCTACGCCGAAGGCGCATCGATGCCGCAGACGACGAAGACCGATGACCGCCGCGCGGCCGCGCCGCTCGCGCTGCACGAGGCCTATTCCCATTGCGCCACGCTGATCCGCGAGCACGACCACGACCGCTACATCGCGACGCTCTACGCGCCGGAATCGCAAAGGCCGGCGCTGTTTGCGCTCTATGCGTTCAGCCACGAGATCGCCCGCGTCCGGGCGCTGGTCAGCGAGCCGCTGCCGGGCGAGGTCCGGATGCAGTGGTGGCGCGACCTGCTCGAAGCCGAGGCCCGGGGCGAGGCGGAACGCAAGGCGGAGGACGAGAGCGAGGCCGCGACCGGGGAGGGGCGCGAACCGCAGGCGCATCCCGTGGCGGCCGCCCTGCTCGACGCGATCGCGCGCTACCGCCTTCCGATCGCGCCGCTGACAGGGCTGATCGAGGCCCGCATCTTCGACCTCTATGACGACCCGATGCCGCGCCTCTCCGACCTCGAAGGCTATGCCGGGGAGACCGCGAGCGCGCTGATCCGGCTCGCCTGCCTGGTGCTCGCCAATGGCCGCGACCCCGGCGGCGCGGCCGCCTGCGGCCATGCCGGCGTCGCCTTCGCGCTGGCCGGGCTGATGCGGGCGTTCCCGTGGCACTCGGCCGCGGGCCAGGTCTACATCCCGGCCGACATCCTCGGCCGCAACGGCGTCACCCGCGACGACATCGTGCGCGGGCGCGGCGGGCCGGGCCTGCACTATTCGCTGAAGGAACTGCGCGAGATCGCCCGCGCCCATCTCAAGAAGCTGCGGGGCCTGCGCGAAACCGCGCCGCCGGCGGTGGCGCCGGCCTTCCTGCCCGTGGCGCTGGTCGAGCCCTATCTGCGCGCGATGGAACGGCCGGGCTACGACCCCTACCGCACCATCATCGCCCTGCCGCCCTGGCGGCGGCAATGGACGATCTGGCGCGCGGCGCGCATGGCCTGAGCCGGGCGCGTCAGATCACGCCGAATACGCGCTCGGCCTCGATCCGCATCAGCGCCTGCCCGGCCGCTTCGTCCGGCGACAGGCCCTTCGCCCGGTTCTCGACCATATAGCGCAGCAGCCGGTGGTCCTCCTCCGGCAGCGCCTGCATAAAGGCGCGCAGGCAGGCGAACGCGTGGGAGTCGCGGCAGCCGCGACCCCGGCGGCAGCCGGCGTTACGGCAACCGCGCCAGACTCCCAGGCCGTCGGCGAAGTTGCGCAGCGCGGCGGGCCGCAGCGCCTGGATGCGGGTGAACTTGGCGATGTGCTCGGCGGAGAAGGGCATGGAGGGCTCCTTGGGGTGGGAGTGGGGGCCACCTTCTCCCCTTGCGGGAGAAGGTGGCGCGCAGCGCCGGGTGAGGGGTGGTCGTGCGCTTGACAACGCTTGCTTCCGCAGCCGCAACGCGACCCCTCATCCGTCTCGGCTTCGCCGAGCCACCTTCTCCCGACCCATCTCGGGCCTGCCCGAGATGGGCTACTCAGAGTGTCGAAGTCGGCAACAGCCGACTTCGATGGGAGAAGGGAGCGCGCGAAAGCATCGCCCGCACTCGCATGCGGACGTCGATCATCGGGGGCTGGCGGAGCGTCGCGAGGCGCTGGGTAGAACTCCGCATCCGTTAAGCCAGGACGCGGCGCGGCGGGATTGAGCCACCCTCCGCACGCCCCGTGGCGCTCCGCCTTCGGCGATTTTTGGCTCCGGGCCGCGCTTATCGGGCCTGTGGCCATCCCACGCCGCGAGCCGTTTCGACGCCAGTTCGGCTCATCGCCTCGTCGCGTCTACTCAGACATGGGACGAAGGCATGATGCCGCCGACCGTTCCAGCGAGCTCCTCGCACAGGGGTCGTAATGCCCCCAGGGCGGTGCCCCGAAGCCTCCCGGGACTGGCTTGTGAGACCAGCCGCAGGCGCCGACCCTCACCCGACCAATGGCACACCTCCGGATGGCCGCCCCGCTTGGGTGATGGGCGAGGGGAGTATGGCACGGGTTCGTTGGGGTGGGGATTGGCGTGATGACGGGGCGCGCGCTGCATCGACAACGACCAGCGATTTCGCGTCGCTCTGTTGCTCACAGTAATTCTTCTGGACGGAGGCGGTTCAGTCACATCATCTCTTGACGTATCAAACTCTTGAGCCGACCATGATCAACAAGGTCCCCAATCCAATCGACCGCCATGTTGGCGCGCGAGTCCGAATGCGCCGCATGCTGGCGGGCGTTAGTCAGGAAAAGCTCGGCGAAAGCCTCGGCATCACGTTTCAGCAGGTCCAGAAATACGAGAAGGGCTCGAACCGGATCAGCGCCAGCCGTCTGCAGCACATAGCCCAAATGCTCGACGCGCCAGTGTCGTTCTTCTTCGACGGCGCGCCTGCCGGCGGTATGCCCCAGGGCGGGTTCTCAGACGCGGCCTCGATGGCTTATGTCTCGGACTTCATCGCCACCAGCGAGGGTGTGCAGCTAACCAAGGCCTTCGTTCGCATCAAGAGCGTCCGCGTGCGCCGCCGGATCATCGATATGGTCGAGGCGATGGCGGACGAAGAGGCACCTGCGAGCTAGCCAGGGCAGGATCGTGGCGGATGGTTCGGCTCGGCCGCCGCTGCCTTTTGTCCCCTCGAAAGCGTATCGAGTTCGGCCTCGATCTGTTGCAGCAGCATCGTGAGCACGGGATTGCCAACCTGCTCGACGCTGTCGGCGAGCTTTGGAATCTCGCGCAGCAGCACGGCAAGGGCTCGCTCTTTTTCGCTCGGCATAACGAACCCCGGAACATGGCCTACGAGATGTACTAGCCCTTCAATGTTTCCGCTTCGTAAGCCAGCTCGGGCGGAATGTCAGAATATTCCGAATAGCCCTCGAACATAGTCATCAGGCCTCGCTCCTTGATGAAGCGGCGTATCTCTGCGGGTGGGATGAACTCTTCACGGAACCACGGAAATCGCGCCGGATCGAAAGCGCGTTTCACATACTCGATGCATTTCCGAATATGCGGATGATTGACGACATTGGGGTTACAAACCAACCACAGATCGCGTCGAAGCACCCAATCCTGAGCAACATGGACAAGGCCTTGCGTCAGCGTTTCGGTGTATGTCGGCAGAGCCGATATCCCGCCTCCCCGAGACGTCCCGACCAGTTGGGCTGATGCTGTATTTGTCGTGAAGCGAACGAATTCCTTCCTGTCTCTCGCATAGCTGTCGAGTTCCAACGCCTCCCGCCAGATTTGTGCGCCGGCAATCTCCAGCACATTGAAGTTGCCCAACTCGGCCTTCGTCTGGGGAGCGCCGTGGCGCGTGACATAGCGCTGGCTCGCAAACAGCACGACATGTAGCCAGCACAACCTCGTCACGATCAGGTCAGGATTGTTGGGCGGGTCGAACTGAATTGCAAAATCGACCGCGAGCGAAGCTACGTCCTGGACCGACGTTTCGCAGTTGAGAGTGATGTTGAGCCCTGGCTCGGTTTCGGTCAGCTCCAGCAATCTGGGCATGATCCAGAACGCACCCAAGCCTTCCGTGCAGCCGATGTTGACGGTTCTGATTGTCTTCGTCGACTTCGTAAACGACGCGAGCAGCCTTCTCGCGCCGTGGTGCATGGTCGATGCAGCCTGACGGATTTCGATGCCGGCTGGCGTTAGCTCGACGCCAAGCTTTGCTCGCGTGAACAACAGCCGCCCGACCTGCTGCTCAAAAGCATCGATGCGCGCCCTCACCGCGCGCGGCGCTTGGTTCATTCTCTTGGCGGCTTTCCTGAAGCTCCTTTCCTCAGCAAGGACGAGGAACACGCGGATATCGTCCCAGTTCATGCCGCCATCCATCCCCATGCCCGAGTGGAGCAACTCTGACCCCACGTGGTGACTATTTGGCATCGTCCAACGTCGCTCCTACTGCCTATAATTTTCTTCGACGACCAAGTTTTGTTTCGTCTCACGGCAAAGGAGAATAGATATGGGCGTTCATTCAATGCCAACAGGAGAGCGTATTGAAGGTGAGGCCGTCAGGCATTTCCTCGATCTCGACTTCAAATCCTACGGGCGTGGCTTTGTCGCATATACGCCCTCAGAACAGATCATCAGATACCTTCTCGCTGGGGCAAGCAACTTCATCACGAAACTTTCCTCGCCCGAACTGGTGATGCAGATCTTTCGTCATAACCCCGAGACCATTGTTGCATTCTCTCGGGGTGCTTGGCGAGATACCCCCGGCGATGCCCCGATGGGCTTCTGGTGCCACCTTCCGCTCAATGCGGATGGGCAGGATGCGCTCTTCGACGGCAGGCTGGTGACGTCCAATCCCGACCTTCGATTCATCTGCCGCCAGCACGAGAAGCCGGCCGCGATCTACCACTGGCTCGTCTATTCCGAGCCCAAGATTTTCGGCGCGCTTTCTCTCGTGATGGAGCGCTTCACGTCCGACAAGCATCGCGGCCTGCCGATGTATTGCCGGGCCGCGACGGCAACGGCTCACGCACTCTTCCTGCGTTCCGGCTTCAAGCAGGGAGCCAAGCACAAGCACTTCGTCGATCCCGGCATCATGACCCTCGATCCGCCCGACCCGGCTGCCGGTCGGCCGATCTACGACACCTACATCCCGAACATGGGAGCCAACTCAAAACGGCACGGCGTCAAGGTGGCTCATACCGTGCACGAGCTGATGGTCGCTGCATCGATACGCGGCGCGGCCTACGTCGCCGAGCGCCTTCTTCCGGTCTACGACGACATGGACGGCAACGACATCTCGGCGACCCACCTGATCGGCTATATCGGCGATGACCCGGTCGGCTGCATTCGCATCCGCTACTTCGCGGATTTTGTGAAGCTGGAGCGGCTGGCGCTCATCCCGCAGCATCGAGGTCGCATGGCGTTTACGCTGGCGCGGGCGGCCATCGCCTTCGCGCAGATGAAGGGCTATCGGCGCTTCTACGGCCAGGCTTCCGAACCCTATGTGAAGCTCTGGAAGCATCTCGGCTTCACGCAGCGCGAGGGCGACGGGCTGACCCATATCACCGACGAGGTCTATTTCGAGATCGACCTGATCACGGCCGAGCCAGCCGTCAGGCTTACGCCCGATTCCGGCGGCCTCGTTCTCGTTCGTCGTGAGGGGCAGTGGGACCGGCCGGGCGCCTATGAGCAGGGGGATGTGTCATGAGAAGCCACGGCGCGATTCTGGCGGTCCCGACAGTGTCGTCTTGCACGATGCGGGAAGCCGAGATCGACGCGATGATTGCGATGATCGACTACCTGATCCCGCAAGCCCGAATCGTGAGCCCCAAGGCTGCGATGCAACTGCATCTAGCCCGCCACGAACTACTGCTTTCCAAGAATATCGGCAACGGCCGCGTGACGCGGCTGCTGTCGTAGGCCGTAGCGCCTCCCGCCTGCTGCCGGCGCATAGGCGTCGGCAGAACCCCACCAACCGTTGGAGATGATGATGAGCGTTATGCCTTCCCCCCAATCTCTGGTCTCGGAAAGCCGGGCTCCCTTCGTGTTCTTCGAGCACGTCCCGGCAATGAGCTGCCGACACGGCGTCTACTGCATGGGCCTCGCCGCCGGCCGGCCGCTTCCGCAGAGCAACGGCAAGCTGCTGAACGAACTGGTCCATGTCGGCCAGATCCAGGGCACCCGCGAGGCGATGATCGAGCTTCGAGACTCGATCAACCGCATCCTGAATGTCGGCTATCCTGCCCGCGACCCCAAATCGATCATCCCGATCGATCCGATCCATGAGCAGTGGCATCACTGACGTCACCGCCGTTTGAACTGCCAAGCCCGGCACAAGTCGTGCCGGGCTTTAAAAATCTGGCCATGCCCTCCCTCTACTCCGCCGCCTGCCGCGCACCCACCCCCTTCGCCCCCTTGATCGGCCGCCGCGCCAGCACCTCGCGCAGGAACCGCGCGGTGTGGCCCTTGCCGACCCGCACGATCTCCTCCGGCGTTCCCTCCGCCACCACCTCGCCGCCGCCGTCGCCGCCTTCCGGGCCCATGTCGATCACCCAGTCGGCGGTCTTCACCACTTCGAGGTTGTGCTCGATCACGACGACCGAATTGCCCTGGTCGACCAGCTCGTGCAGCACCTCCATCAGCTTGGCGACGTCGTGGAAATGCAGGCCTGTGGTCGGCTCGTCGAGGATGTAGAGGGTGCGGCCGGTGGCGCGCTTGGACAGCTCCTTGGAGAGTTTCACGCGCTGCGCTTCACCACCTGAGAGGGTCGTGGCCTGCTGGCCGACCTTGACGTAGTCGAGGCCGACGCGGGCGAGCGTCTCCATCTTCTCGCGGATCGAGGGCACGGCCTTGAACAGGCCCTTGGCCTCCTCGACCGACATGTCGAGCACGTCGGCGATCGACTTGTCGCGGTATTTCACCTCCAGAGTCTCGCGGTCGTAGCGCTTGCCCTTGCAGACGTCGCAGGTGACGTAGACGTCGGGCAGAAAATGCATCTCGATCTTGAGGAGGCCGTCGCCCTGGCAGGCCTCGCAGCGGCCGCCCTTGACGTTGAAGGAGAAGCGGCCGGGCTGGTAGCCGCGCGCCTTGGCCTCGGGAAGGCCCGCGAACCATTCGCGGATCGGGGTGAAGGCGCCGGTATAGGTCGCCGGGTTGGAGCGCGGCGTGCGGCCGATCGGCGACTGGTCGATGTCGATGACCTTGTCGAGATGCTCGATGCCCTCGATGCGCTCATGCGGGGCAGGGTGCTCGATCGAGCCGTTGAGCTTGCGCGCCACCGCCTTGTAGAGCGTGTCGATCACCAGCGTCGACTTGCCGCCGCCGGACACGCCTGTGATGCAGGTGAACAGGCCGAGCGGGATTTCGACGGAAACGTCCTTGAGATTGTTGCCGCGCGCGCCGACGATCTTGAGGGCGCGACCCTTCTGGGCTTTTCGCCTCTTCGCCGGCACCGCGACCGACATCTCGCCGGTCAGGTATTTGCCGGTCAGCGAGTTCGGATCGTCCAGAATGTCCCGCGGCGTGCCCTTGGCGACGATGCGGCCGCCATGGACGCCGGCGCCAGGGCCGACATCGACGACATAATCGGCGGTGAGGATCGCGTCCTCGTCATGCTCGACCACGATCACGGTGTTGCCGAGGTCGCGCAGCCGGCGCAGCGTGCCGAGCAGGCGCTCATTGTCGCGCTGGTGCAGCCCGATCGAGGGCTCGTCGAGCACATAGAGCACGCCGGTGAGGCCCGATCCGATCTGCGAGGCGAGGCGGATTCGCTGGCTCTCGCCGCCCGACAGCGTGCCGGAGGCGCGGGCGAGCGTGAGGTATTCGAGGCCGACATCGAGCAGGAAGGTCAGCCGGTCGCGGATTTCCTTGAGGATGCGCGGGGCGATCTCGTTCTGCTTCTGCGAGAGCTTTGAGGGCAGGGCGCTGACCCAGTCGAGCGCGTCCTTGACCGAGAGCCTGGAAACCTCGCCGATATGACGGCCGTCGATCTTCACCGCCAGCGCCTCGGGCTTCAGGCGAAAGCCGTTACAGGCCTTGCACGGCGTCTCCGACATGAATCGGCCGATCTCCTCTCGGGCCCAGTCGCTCTCGGTCTCCTTCCAGCGCCGCTCCATATTGGTGATCACGCCCTCGAAGGGCTTTTTCACCTCATAGGCGCGCAGCCCGTCGTTGTAGGCGAGGCGCACGGCCTCGCTGCCGGTGCCGAACAGGATCGCGTCTCTAGCGGTCTGCGGCAGCTCCGACCACGGCTTGATCATCGAGAAGCCAAAGTGCTTGGCGAGCCCCTCCAGCGTCTGGCCGTAATAGGGCGAGGTCGATTTGGCCCACGGCGCGATCGCGCCCTTCTTCAGCGAGAGCGCGGAATCCGGCACGATCATGTCGGGGTCGATCCGCATTTCGTGGCCGAGCCCGTCGCAGGCCGGACAGGCCCCGAACGGGTTGTTGAACGAGAACAGCCGGGGCTCGATCTCGGGGATGGTGAAGCCTGAGACCGGGCAGGCGAATTTCGAGGAGAATGTGACGCGGCGGGCGGAGCCGTCCTCCTCCGTCTCGTCGGCATATTCGAAGACGGCGATGCCGTCGGCCAATTCCAGCGCCTGCTCCAGCGAGTCGGCGAGCCGGCTGCCCAGATCGGGCCGGATCACGATGCGGTCGACCACCACGTCGATGTCGTGCTTGAACTTCTTGTCCAGCGCCGGCGCGTCGGGGATCTCGACGAACTCGCCATTGACTTTTACGCGTTGAAAACCGCGCTTCAGCCACTCGGCCATCTCCTTGCGGAACTCGCCCTTGCGGCCGCGCACCACGGGCGCGAGCAGGTAGCCGCGCGTCTTTTCTGGAAGCTCGGTCAGCCGGTCGACCATCACCTGCACGGTCTGGCTCTCGATCGGAAGGCCGGTCGCGGGCGAATAGGGGATGCCGGCGCGGGCCCAGAGCAGGCGCATATAGTCGTGGATCTCGGTGACGGTGCCGACCGTCGAGCGCGGGTTCTTCGAGGTCGTCTTCTGCTCGATCGAGATCGCCGGCGAGAGCCCGTCGATCTGGTCGACATCGGGTTTTTGCATCATCTCGAGGAACTGGCGCGCATAGGCCGAGAGCGATTCGACATAGCGGCGCTGGCCTTCGGCGTAGATCGTGTCGAACGCCAGCGACGACTTGCCCGAGCCCGACAGCCCGGTGAACACCACGAGCTTGTCGCGCGGAATTGCGAGGTCGATGTTCTTGAGGTTGTGCTCGCGCGCCCCGCGCACAGAGATGACGCGCGAATCCGTGTTGCGCGCCTCGTCAAACATCAGTTCCAGCGAGGCGGCCTGATCGGCGAGGGAGTCCCTGCCGACAGGGGACTGTTTGCCGACAGGAGAGGGCTTGCGGGCCATGGGGGCGTCCGGTTGGGCTGAAGCGCTAGAGATAGGGCAAAAGCCGGGCCATGCCAGCCCGGCGTCCGGGCGGCAGGGATGTTTATCACGCGGGGCCGGACGCGCGGCGGCGACAGGGCGCGGTTGCTGACAGGATATGGCAGGAGCGCGCCGCCGGCGGCGCGCTCAACCCGGGTGGTGGCGGTGCTCCAGCGCGGCCATGACGCCGCGCAGTTCGGCGAGGCCGCGCAGCCGGCCGATCGCCGGATAGCCCGGAAACCCGCCGCGGCCGATATCGTCGAGGATCTCGTGGCCATGGTCGGGCCGCATCGGGATCTCCCAGTCGTCGCGGCCGGCCGCCTTGCGGCGGCGCTCCTCGGCCAGCAGCGCCGCGACGAGCGCGACCATGTCGGTGTCGCCGCCGAGATGCTCGGCCTCCATGAAGGAGCCGTCCGGGTCTTTGGCGACATTACGCAGATGCGCGAACCAGATCCGGTCGGCGAAGCGGCGCGAGATGCCCGGAACGTCGTTGTTGGGATGGGCCCCAAGCGAGCCCGAGCACAGGGTCAGCCCGTTGGCCGGATGGTCGGCCATCGCCAGGATGGCAGCGATGTCGGCTGCCGTCGAGACGATGCGCGGCAGGCCGAAGAGCGGGCGCGGCGGATCGTCGGGGTGGATGCAGAGATTGACGCCGAGTTCGGCCGCCGTCGGAATCACCGCCTCGAGGAAGCGCCTGAGGTTGCCCTGCAGGGCGGCAGCGTCGATGCCGTCATAGCGCGCCAGCATGGCGCGCAGGCTGGGCACGTCGTAGCGGTCATAGGCCCCGGGTAGCCCGGCCATGATGTTGGCGAGCAGCCGGTCGCGGTCGCCTTGAGTCGAGGCCGAGAACCACGCTTTGGCGCGGTCGAGGATCGCGGCGTCGTGGCCGTCCTCGGCTCCCCGCCGCTCCAGCATCAGCCAGTCGAACGCGACGTATTCGTGGATGTTGAAGCGCAGCGCCCGCGCCCCGCCCGGCAGGGCTGCGTCGAGCTGGGTGCGGGTCCAGTCCAGCACCGGCATGAAATTGTAGCAGACCGTCTTCAATCCACAGGCGGCGAGGTTCTTCAGCGACTGCCGGTAGGCGGCGAAGAGCGGCTCGAGATCGCCCTCGCCAAGCTTGACGCGCTCATGCACCGGCAGGCTCTCGACCACGGCCCAGCGCAGGCCAAAGCCGGGCGCGGCGATCTGTGCCTTGCGGGCCTCGATCGCAGCCACGCTCCAGACCTCGCCATAGGGAATCTGGTGGAGGGCGGTGACGATGCCGCTCGCGCCCGCCTGGCGGGCGGCGGCAAGCGTCACGGCGTCGTCGGGGCCGAACCAGCGCCAGCTCTGTTTCATGCCCGCCTCCTCACATCAGAAGGTTGGGCAGGAACAGGACGATGCCCGGCGCGAAGGCCAACAGCGCCACCACGGCGAGGATCGCGGCGATGAAGGGCAGCGACTCGACGAAATACTCCTCGACGCTCGTGTCGAGGATCGAGCAGACCGTATACATCGCCACGCCGACCGGCGGCGTCATCGAGCCCAGCGTCACGATCGACATCATCAGGATGCCGAAATGCACCGGATCGACGCCGAGCTTGGTGACGATCGGCACGAAGATCGGGGTCAGCAGCAGCACCAGCACAGTGCTCTCGACGAAGCAGCCGGCGATCATCAGGAAGACCAGGATCAGGAACACGATCGCGATCGGGTTCTGGCTGAGACCGAGCATCCACTCCGCCACCTCCTGCGGGGCCTGCTCGAAGATCAGCGCATAGCCGACCATCCCGGACAAAAGGATGATCAGCATGATCACGCCGACATCGAGCACGCCCTCGCCGAGCGCTTCCATGAACGTCTCGAAGGTCAGTTCGCGGTGCAGGAACACGCCGACCACGACGGCGTAGACCACGGCGAACGCGCCGATCTCGGAGGGGGTGAAGATGCCGCCGCGAATGCCGACCAGCAGCGCGACCGGAAACAGCAGCGCCCATTTCGCATCGACGACCGCGCGCCACACCGCGCGCGCCGTCGGCAACTCCTTCGTCGCCGAGTGGTAGCCGCGCTTTTTCGCGACCAGATAGACCACGGCCATCAGAGCCGCCATCATCAGCAGGCCGGGGATGACGCCGGCCAGGAACAGCCGGCCGATCGAGACGTTGCCGACGAAGCCGTAGAGGATCAGCCCGAGGCTGGGCGGGATCGTCGCGGTGATCAGCGAGCCGACCGCGATCGCCGCGCAGGTGAAACCCTTGGAATAGCCGCGCCTGATCATGTCCGGGCCGAGGATGCGCGCCTCCATCGCCGCATCGGCCACGGCCGAGCCGGAGACGCCGCCCATCAGCGTGGAGAGCAGGATGCAGACCTGCGCCATGCCGCCGGCCATCCAGGAGACCAGCACGTTCGAGCAGGCGACGAGCCGGGTCGTGATGCCGGTCTTGTTCATCATGTGTCCCGCGAGCACGAAGAACGGCACCGCCAGCAGCGGAAAGCTCTGCGAGGCGGTCGCGATCTGCTGCACGCCGATGCCGAGCGGCACCGAGCCGGACAACACGAAGAAGCTGAAGCCGGACAGGCCGATGGCGAGCGCCACCGGCATGCCGAGGAACATCAGGACGAAGAACAGGCCCCAGAGCGTGACCATGGCCTCAACCCAACTGGCTCTCGGAGCGGTCGAGGCTCCGTTCGGCGTAGAAGACGAGCGTGCGGTGACGCAGCGCCGAGACGAGATTGCCGGCGATCGTGATCGCGAGCAGGCCCGCCCCGACCGGAACGGCGGCGGTCACCCAGGCATAGGAAATGCCGCTGTCGCCATAGACGCGCTGCCAGTTTAGCACCGTCAGCCGGTAGCCGGAGACGACGAGCGCGATCAGGAAGGCCAACGCCAGCAGCGCGAGCCCGATCTCGATGAGCCGGCGCGGCGCGCGCGGCAGCTTCCTCACGAAGTAATCGACGCCGATATGCGTCCGCAGCCGCATGGCGCGGTTCGCTCCGAGGAAGCAGAGCCAGATGAACATGAGCTGGGCCACGTCGAGCGACCAGATCAGCGGATAGCCGAGCGAGCGCCCGGCCGCCGCGAGAAAGACGAGGACGACAATCGCCGCCAGCAGCAGCTTCGCGACGAGGAATTCAAGCGACATGATGGCGTGCGACATGGCGGCCCTTGCCGGTCTGTGCGGAGGGAGCGGGCGAGGGAGGCCTGGCCTTCCGCCGGGCGCGAGCCGCGGCGAAAGGCCGGACAAGGCCGCTTACTTCAGGAGCTTGAGCACCTCGGCGCGCAGTTCCCCGTAGCCGAGCTTCTCGTAGACGCCGCTGGTCGCGTCGATGAAGGGCTTCTTGTCGACCTCGACGACGGTCATGCCGTTCTTCTTCATCGTCTCCTCGAAGCCGGCGAGCGACTCCTCGGTCAGCTTCGAGGCGAAGTCGCCCGCAGCCAGCGATTCCTCGCGCAGGATCGTCTGCAGCTCGGGCGTCAGCTTGTCGAACCAGCCGGCGCTGGTGACGATGCCGGTGATCAGGTTGAAATGGCTCGTCTTCGTGACGGTCTTGGCCACCTCGTAGAGCTTGGAGCCGACGGTGGCGGGGTGCTGCGCCTCGACGGCGTCGATCACCTTCTGCTGCATGGCGGGATAGACCTCGCCCCAGCCCATCGGCGTCGGCGTCGCGCCCATGGCGCGGATCGTCTCCATCCAGACCGGCGCGCCCGGCGTCCGCATGCGGACGCCCGCGAGGTCGGCGGGAACCTTGACCGGCTTGTTGGTGATCAGGTGCCGGTCGCCCTGCCACCAGTTGAAGGAGAGCACCTGATGGCCAGACGTCGTCTTGAGCTTGGCGACCCAGGTCTCGAACAGCGGCGAGGTCACGACCTTGCGGATGCCCGAAAATCCGTCGGCGAGATAGGGCGCGCTCAGAACGCCGAACTCCTTGACGAAGACGGCGAGACGGCCGCCATCGACGACCACGGCGACATTGGCGCCGGCGCGGGCCTGCTCCAGCACGTCCTCGTCCTTGCCGAGCTGCGATCCGGGGAAGATGCGGATGGTGAGCTGGTTTTTCGAGCGCTCGGCGACCCTGTCGCGCATTCGCTCCAGGCCCTTGTAGATCGGATCGTCGCGGGTCAGCGCGGTGTTGACGTTGAGCTGCTGCTGCGCGCTCGCCGCCAGCGGCAGCGCCATCGCGGATACAAGGCCGAGCGCCAGAACGCAAAGGTGGCGTCTTGAAAGGTGACGTCTTGCAAGAGTGAACATCTGCTATCCTCCCGATTGGCGCTCGCGCGTCTCTGTGACGCTTGAAGTATGGCACCATACCGGTATGATAGCTCAGGATTTGAGGAACGCAAGACGTCATGACACCGCCTGCCGCCAGCGCCGCCGCCCTGAAGATCGCCGACCCGATCGTTCCGCAGATCATCCAGCGCCTGCGCCAGGCGATCATCGAGATGCAGTTGCGACCCGGCGAGGGGTTGTCGGAGAAGGAGATCGCGCTGCGCTACGGCGTCAGCCGCCAGCCGGTGCGCGAGGCCTTCATCAAGCTCGCCGAGCAGGGCCTGCTGCAGGTGCTGCCGAGCCGGGGCACCTATGTCGTCAAGATTTCGGTGCGCGAGGTGCTGAACGCGCGCTTCGTGCGCGAGGCGATCGAATGCGCGCTGGTGCGGGCGGCGGCCAGCCTGATCGGCGATGATGGCGTGGCCGCCATCGAGCGCCTGATCGCGGCGCAGAAACAGGCGGCGGGCGAGGGCGATTTCAGCCGCTTCTATGCGCTGGACGAGGCCTTCCACCGCGCCATCGCCGATTGCGTCGAATGCGACTATGCGATGCGCGTGGTCGAGAGCGCACGCGCCCAGACCGACCGCGTGCGCTATCTCAGCCTGCCCGAGGCCTCGCCGCTCTCACTGCTGATCAGCCAGCACGAGGCGATCCTCGCCGGCCTGCGCGCCCGCGATCCGCAGCGGGCCGAGGCCGCGATGCGCGTCCATCTGCGCGAGATCCTCAGCGCCCTGCCGAGGCTGGCGGAGCGCTTCCCCGACCTGTTCGATACGACGAGCGAGCCCGCCCACGCGTTGTGAGGCGAGGCGCGGATTCCTACTGCACCGCGCCTGCGAGGAACTCCACAGCCGCCGCCACCCCGCCCGAACCATGCGGGATCGCCTTCGCCTGCAGCGCCATCTCGACCGCGCCGAGCGCGCCCAGCACCATCGGCGCGTTGACATGGCCCATATGGGCGATGCGGAAGGCCTTTCCGGTCAGGTCGCCGATGCCCAGGCCCAGCGTGACGCCGCAGATGTCGCGGCAGAAATCGGTGATCGCCGTGGTCTCGACGCCAGACGTCAGGATGGGCGTGACCGAGGGCGCGCGCTGCGCCGGCTCGGGCACGTTGAACGAAAGCGCCTGGCCCTCGGACCACTTCGCCACCGCCGCATGGGTCGCGCCGGCCAGCAATGCGTGACGCGTCCAGACGGCCTCGAGCCCTTCCTCGAAAATCATGTCGAGCGCCGCGCGCAGGCCGAAAAGCAGGTGCTCCGGCGCGGTGCCGCAATGCTTCATATAGGCCAGCGTGTTCATCCGGGACGACCAGTCCCAATAGAGCGTCCGCATCGTCGCGCTCCTGTGGGCTTCGAGCGCCCTGGCGTTGGCGGCGACGAAGGCGAGCCCCGGCGAGGTCATGAGCCCCTTCTGCGAGGCCGACATCGCGACATCGACGCCCCATGCATCCATCTCGAAGCGCATGCAGCCGACCGAGGCGACGCCGTCGACCATGAACAGCGCCGGGTGCCCGGCGGCGTCGATCGCCGCGCGCACCGCCTGAACGTCGTTGACGACGCCGGACGCCGTATCGATCTGCACCATCAGCACGGCCTTGATGACGTGGCCGGCATCCGCGCGCAGACGGGCCTCGACCGCATCGGGATCGATCGCGGCGCGCCAGCTTCCCGGCAGCACCTCGACATCGGCCCCCATGAACCTCGCCATCTCGCCCCAGCCGATGGCGAAGCGCCCGCTCGCCAGCACCAGCACCGTGTCGCCGCGCGAGAGCACATTGGTCAGCGCCGCCTCCCAGCCGCCATGGCCGTTGGCGGAATAGACGAAGGTCTCTCCCGTCGTGCGGAAGATGCGCTTGAGATCGGCCAGCACGGATTCGGTCAGGCTGACGATCGGATGCGAGCTCAGCTCCTCGGCCGGGCGCATCATCGCCTGCAGCACGCGGTCGGGAATGTTGGTCGGGCCCGGTGTCGCCAGAAAGGCCCGGCCGTTTGCGACGCTCATCTTGCAGGTCCTCGATCTTCTTGAAGCCGGCCGCGCGCCGCTTCGATGCGCCGCCGGCTTAAAGCAGGAAGCAAGAAAGGTGAAACCTCTCTTTGTGGTCACAAGCTCTTGTATCGGTGATGGAATGGCGCGCGCTTGCGCGAAGGAGGACGCGATGGATGTCGGACTGGCCTATCGGACGATGGCGCATAACAACGCCTGGGCGAACCACCGGCTGCTGAGCGCCTGCGCGGGCCTGTCGGCGGCCGAATTCGTTGCGCCGCGCACCGGCTTCTTCCCGAGCATCCGCGCGACGCTGAACCACATCCTCGTGATCGACCGCTTCTATGTCGACGCGATGGAGGGCGGCACGCTCGGCCCGGCCGCCTGGGCCGACCCTGAGCCCTGCGCCACGGTCGCGGCGCTGCATGAGGCGCAGGCCGTCATCGACCGCCGCCTGATCGCCGTGGTCGAGGCGCTCGACACGGCTGGCTATGCCAAAATCGTCAGCGTGCATCGCACCGGCCGCATCCAGCGCGAGCGGATGGACCGGCTGCTGCTGCACCTGTTCCAGCACCAGACCCACCATCGCGGCCAGGCCCATGCGATGCTGAGCGGCGCGTCCGTCGCGCCGCCGCAGCTCGACGAGTTCTTTTCCGAAGGCGAGGCGCCGCTTCGGGCCGGCGAGTTCGCGGCGCTGGGTTTCAGCGAAGCCGCGATCTGGCGCGAGCGTTGAAAGCGGCCGCGAACGGCTTGCGGCTGCGCCGCTGAAATCGGGGGACAACCGCGCTTTTGCTCTTGAACAAAACGGGAACATTGTTGATAGTGCGGCTATGGGCCGGTAGGGTCCGCTTCCGGTCGCGGGCCGGTTTTCAGATGTGCGCAGGAAATGGAGCCTCTCATGGCTGGTAGCGTCAACAAGGTCATCATTGTCGGCAATCTGGGCAAGGACCCGGAGGTGCGGCGTCTGAATTCCGGCGAGCCGGTCGTCTCGCTGCGGATCGCGACCTCCGAGAACTGGCGCGACAAGCAGTCGGGCGAGCGCAAGGAGAAGACCGAGTGGCACCAGGTGGTGATCTTCAACGAGAACCTCGCCAAGGTCGCCGAGCAATATCTCAGGAAGGGCTCGAAGGTTTACATCGAGGGCCAGCTCCAGACCCGCAAATGGCAGGACCAGTCCGGCGTCGAGAAATACACCACCGAGATCGTGCTGCAGCGCTATCGCGGCGAGCTGACCCTGCTCGATACGCGCGGGCAGGGCGGCTCGGACGAGTATGGCGAGGGCGGCGGTTCGATGGAGGATCGCTCTTCGGGCGGCGGCTCCTTCGGGCGCTCCTCGCCGATGGGTGGCGGCGGTTCGCGCCAGCCGGCGATGGCGGGCGGCGGCGGGCGCTCGACCTCGACCCATCTCGACGACGACATTCCGTTCTAGGAAACGGTCGCAACTCCCTGTCGTTCCGGGGCTTCGCGAAAGCGAAGAACCCGGAACCCACGACAGGGTGACGCTATCCGTCATTGCGAGCGTAGCGAAGCAACCCAGGGGACGTCGAGCGCGCGGCTCTGGATTGCTTCGTCGCTACGCTCCTCGCAATGACGGAGACGGCATCACCCGATCATGAGTTTCGGGTTCGGCGCTGCGCGCCGCCCCGGAACGACAAATGGACGTGAGGCGCGCCCATCCTTGCTCGCGCCACCTTTGCCGGCGAAACTCGCGCCATCATGACCCAGCCCGACACCGACATCGCAACCCTCTCCGCCTGGCTCGCCTGCGAGAGCCCGACCACGCACGCGCCCGGCGTCAACGCGATGATGGACCTCGTCGCCGCCGAGGTCGCCGGCCAGCCGATCTCGGTCGAGCGCCTGCCCGGCCGCGACGGGCTCGGCGACGCCCTGATCCTGCGCGCGGGCCCTGAGACCGGCCACCCCGCCATCGCGGTGATGTCGCATCTCGACACCGTCCATCCCGTCGGCACGGCCGCCGCCGATCTGCGCGTCCGCGTCGAAGGCGACCGGCTCTACGGCCCCGGCGTCTTCGACATGAAGGGCGGCGCCTGGCTGGCGCTGCAGGCCTTCAAGGATGTCGCGGTCGCAGGTTCCGCGCAGCGGCCGATCCTGTTCCTGTTCACGCCCGACGAGGAGATCGGCTCGCCGACGACGCGGGGCGTGATCGAGGAGATCGGCCGGGGCTGCGCCGCCGTGCTGGTGACGGAGCCGGCGCGCCCCGGCGGCGCGGTCGTCACCGCGCGCAAGGGCGTGGGCCGTTTCGATGTCCGGCTGGAGGGCCGGCCGGCCCATTCCGGCTCGCGCCATGCCGATGGTCGCAGCGCCATCCGCGAGGCGGCGCACCAGATCCTCGCCGTCGAGGCGATGACGGATTACGGCCGCGGCATCACCACCTCGGTCGCGCTGGTCGGCGGCGGCACGGCCGCCAACGTCATCCCCCAGCATGCCTGGTTCAGCGTCGACATGCGCGTCACGACGGTGGCGGACGGCGTCGAGATGGAACGCCGCATCCTCTCGCTCGAACCGCGCGACAGGGATGTGTCGATCCGGATCACCGGCGGCATGAACCGCCCGCCATACGAAAAATCGACCGCCGTCGCCGGGCTCTTCCAGCACGCGCAGGGAGTGGCGGCCGGCATCGGCATCGATCTCGAGGACGTGCCGATGACCGGCGGCGGCTCCGACGGCAATTTCACCGCCGCGCTTGGCATTCCCACGCTGGACGGGCTCGGCATCGACGGCGAGGGCGCGCACACCTTGCAGGAATACGCGCTGATCTCCTCGATCGCGCCGCGCCGGGCCCTGATGAAGGGACTGCTGGAGACGCTGTAAAGTGAGGCGCAGGAAGCGCTGACGGAGAACCCTGCCGGAATGTTGGGCGCGATAAGCGCTGCGGGAGAACCCTCTCCCGGAGGGAGAGGGCAGGGTGAGGGGAAGGACGTTTCGCGGTTTGCCTGAACGGACGTGCGGATAGGTTTTCGCTTCGCTGGTTGAGGGGCCTTCCCCTCACCCCCGCTCCTCTCCCTCCGGGAGAGGGGTTCCCCATAGTGCTTCCCGTGCCGGATACCCTTCCGTTCGTCACAGGAATCCGCTCTGATCCTGCCAAGGCCGCGTGACGGCCGCTTGGAAGGAAACCTGATATGAAACGTTTGATCGCGGCCGCGCTAAGCGCCGCCTGCATGGCGATGGCGGGGATGACGATGACGGGTGGCGCGGAGGCGCAGGAGCTGATCGTCGAGAAGAAAATCTTCGAGCTGCCGAGCTACACCACGCAAGGCGGGCGCACGCTGAAGAACGTCAGGGTCGGCTGGGAGAGCTACGGCACGCTCAACGCCGACAAGTCGAACGCGATCCTGATCTGCCATTTCTTCTCGGGCAATTCGCATGCGGCTGGCAAATACGCCGCGGCAGACGCCGCGCCCGGCTATTGGGACGCGATCATCGGGCCGGGCAAGGCGATCGACACCGACAAGTATTTCGTCATGTCGTCCGACACGCTGGTGAACCTCAACACCGGCGACCCGAAGACGACGACGACCGGCCCGGCCTCGACCGATCCCGACACGGGCAAGCCCTACGCGCTCGATTTCCCGGTCGTGACCGTTGGCGATTTCGTCAACGTCCAGAAGGCGCTGGTCGAAAGCCTCGGCATCAGCAGGCTGGCGCTGGTCGCCGGCCCGTCCATGGGCGCGCTCCAGACCTATGAATGGGCGACGAGCCATCCCGAGATGGTGGCCAAGGCCATGCCGGTGATCGGCGCGGCCGAGGCCGACGCGCAACTCATCGCCTGGCTCGACGTCTGGGCAGCCCCGATCCTGGTCGATCCGAACTGGAACAAGGGCGACTATTACGGCAAGACCCCGCCCAATGCCGGGCTCGCCAAGGCGCTGACGGTGGTGACGCTGCAGGCCAACCACGCCGAATGGGCCAACGCCACCTTCGGCCGGCGGCCGGCCAGGGAGAGCGAGGCCCCGTCCAAGGCGCTGGCCAACAAGTTCCAGGTCCAGAGCGTGCTCGACAATGCGGGAGAGGCGCGCGCGAAAGTCTCCGACGCCAACCACTTTCTCTATCTGGTCAAGGCGAACCAGCTCTTCGCCGCCGGTGGCGTCTCGCTCGCCGATGCGGTCGGCAAGATCAAGGCCCCGGTGCTGCTGATCACCCAGCCCAAGGACCTCGTCTTCACCCCGGACACGATCGAGCGCACGGCGGACGGGCTGAAAAAGGGCGGCGGCAACGTGACACAGGTCTTCCTGCAGGGCACGCGCGGCCATCTCGACGGCGTCATCTCGATGAAGCAGGCCGAAGGCGCGATCCGGGCGTTTCTGGAGAAGTGATGTTTATGGTCTTCGACAGCGGCCTTTCCGTCATTGCGAGCGCAGCGAAGCAATCCAGGAGGGCGTAGCGCGAGACGCTGGATTGCTTCGCTGCGCTCGCAATGACGGCGAGGCTGTGAACCGATCAGCACCACGCTGCCCCATGATTCCGAAGCTGCTCGGCTATCCGGAATGACGCGGCGTTCCGGGAAGATTGAAGACCGTCAGGCCTCCGTGGCCGCCTCGGCCGCCGATTCCTTCCGCCGGAACCCGGTCGCCAGCACGTAAAGCTCCGACGAATCCGGCCGGCTCGCCGCCGGCTTGACGTTCCGCACCGTGGTGAAGTCGCGCTTGAGCTGGGCCAGGAGTTCGGCGCTCTCGCCGCCCTGGAACAGCTTGGCGAGGAAGAAGCCGCCCGGCGCGAGGATGCCGTTGGCGAAGTCGAGCGCGGCTTCCGCCAGCCCGATGATCTTGAGATGGTCGGTCTTCTTGTGGCCGGTGGTGTTGGCCGCCATGTCGGACATCACGCCGTCGGCGCGGCCGCCCAGGCGCTCGGTCAGCAGGCCAGGGGCCTCGTCGGCCATGAAATCCATCTGGATCAGCTCGACGCCGGGGATCGGATCGACCGGCAGCAGGTCGATGCCGATGATGCGGCCCTTGCCCTGCTCGAGCCCGATCTTCCTGGCGGCGATCTGGCACCAGCCGCCGGGCGCGCAGCCGAGGTCGATCAGCTTCTGTCCCGTCTTCAGGAACTTGTAGCGCTCGTCCATCTCCTCGATCTTGAAGGCGGCTCGCGAGCGATGCCCGAGTTCGCGCGCCCGCTTCACATAAGGATCGTTGAGCTGCCGCTCGAGCCAGAGCTGCGAGGAATGCTTGAGCTTGCCGGCCTTCTTGACCTTGACGCGCAGGTCGCGCGCGCCCGCCACGCCGGATTTGCCGCCCGCCGGGGTCTTGCCGCCCATCTTCCCGATGCTCATGGGTGTCTCCGCCGCTGCCAGGCGCGGTCCTCGTGCATCATTCGCAGCAGGATGCCCTCGCGCAGGCCGCGATCGGCGATGCGGACCCGCTCGCTCGGAAAGGCCCGCCGGATCGCCTCGAAGATCGCGCAGCCCCCCAGCACGAGGTCGGCGCGATCGCGGCCGATGCAGGCATTCGCCGCGCGCTCGGCATAGTCCATCGCGACGAGCCGGTCGATGACGCTGAGGATGTCGGTTTGCTGCATCCACAGCCCATCGACCATCCGCCGGTCATAGCGCGGCAGTCCGAGATGGATGCCCGCAACGGTGGTGACGGTGCCCGATGTGCCGAGCAGGTGAAAACTCTTGGCCTCGCGCGCCTTCGCCGCCTTGATGGCGAAGGGCGCCAGCGCCAGCGTGCAATCGTCGACCATGCGCTCGAACAGCTCGCGGCCGACATCGACGCCGCCATAGCGCTCCGCCACGGTGACGACGCCGATCGGCAGCGAGGCCCATTCCTTGATGCGCCCGGCCGGATCGCGCGCCTCGGCCCGCCCTCCCATCCAGATGATCTCGGTCGAGCCGCCACCGATGTCGAAGACGATGACGCCCTCGGCGGCCGGATCGGCCAGCGCCGCGCAGCCGGAAACCGCCAGCGAGGCCTCGGTGCGCTGATCGACGATCTCGAGCTGCAGCTCGGCTTCGTCGGCGACGCGGCGGACGAAATCGAGCCCGTTCGTGGCGGCCCGGCAGGCCTCGGTCGTGACGAGGCGGGCCCGGCTGACGCCGCGACTGGCCATTTTCGAGCGGCAGATCTTCAACGCCTCGACCGCCCGGTCCATCGCGGCGTCCGCCAGCCGGCCGCTGGCGGCCAGCCCCTCGCCGAGGCGCACGATCCGCGAAAACGCATCGACGACGCGAAAGCCGTGCTGCGCCGGCCGCGCGATCAGGAGCCTGCAATTATTGGTGCCGAGGTCGAGCGCGGCATAGGTCACCGGATGCTGGCGCGGCGCATGGAAAAGCGTGCCGACCGCGAGCGGATCGACGCCGTTGACCTGCGCCGGCGCCGCCAATGCGACGCCCCGCTCCTGCCGGTCCTCGACCGCCACGTTTCCCAATCCCTTGACCAGCCGCGAGCGCGAAAACTCCCGGCGGGAGCCGGGCGAGAGGCCCGGCTGCTTGCTTCGGGGCCGAGCGTATCAACAGCGGCGCGCCGGTGCCAAGCGGAACCTTCGCCAGCGCGCCGCCGTCTTGCCCGACGCTGCGCCTTCCGGCACATCTGCGGGCAGGGCCGCAGCTCAAGCCGGCTGATCCTTGGGAAACGCCATGGCCGCACGCCACATCCTCGCCATCGACCAGGGCACGACCTCCTCGCGCGCCATTGTCTTCGACGCGAACCTGCATGTCCTCGCCAGCGCGCAGCAGGAATTCGCCCAGCATTTCCCCGCCTCCGGCTGGGTCGAGCACGAGCCGGAAGACCTCTGGAACACGGTGCTCGAGACCTGCCGCGCGGCGCTGGCCAAGGCCGGGCTGGAAGCCCGCGACATCGCCGCGATCGGCATCACCAACCAGCGCGAGACGACCTTGGTCTGGGATCGCAGGACGGGCCGGGCGATCCACCGCGCCATCGTCTGGCAGGACCGGCGCACGGCGCAGATCTGCGCCGAGCTGACGGCGGCCGGCCATGAGGCGCTGGTGGCGCAGCGCACGGGCCTGCGGCTCGACCCTTATTTTTCCGCCACCAAGATCGGCTGGATGCTCGACAATGTGCCCGGCGCGCGCCGCCGCGCCGAGGCCGGCGAACTCGCCTTTGGGACGGTCGATTCCTTCCTGCTCTGGCGGCTGACCGGCGGCAAGACCCATGCGACCGACGCCACCAACGCGGCCCGCACCCTGCTGTTCGACATCCGCCGCGGCGTCTGGGACGAGGAGCTGCTGGCGCTGTTTAGGGTGCCGGCCGCGATGCTGCCCGATGTGCGCGACTGCGCCGCCGATTTCGGCCAGAGCCTGCCCGAGCATTTCGGGGCGGCGATTTCGGTGCGCGGCATCGCCGGCGACCAGCAGGCGGCGACGATCGGCCAGGCCTGTTTTTCGCCCGGCATGGTCAAATCGACCTATGGCACGGGCTGCTTCGCCCTGCTCAACACGGGGGCCGAGCCGGTCGCGTCGAAACATCGCCTGCTCTCGACCATCGCCTATCAGCTCGGCGGCGAGCGCGCCTATGCGCTGGAGGGTTCGATCTTCATCGCGGGGGCGGCCGTGCAATGGCTGCGCGATGGGCTCGGCCTCATCGAAAGCGCCAGCGAGACCGGCCCGCTGGCCGAGGCCGCCGATCCGGCGCAGGACGTCTATCTCGTGCCGGCTTTCGTCGGGCTCGGCGCGCCGCATTGGGACGCCGCCGCGCGCGGGGCGATGTTCGGCCTGACGCGCGGCACCGGTCCGCGCGAATTCGCCCGCGCCGCGCTGGAGAGCGTCTGCTACCAGACGCTCGATCTGGTCGAGGCGATGCGGGCCGACTGGCCGGCGGCCGGGCAGGGCGAGGCGGTGCTGCGCGTCGATGGCGGCATGGTCGCCTCCGACTGGACGATGCAGCGCCTCGCCGACATTCTGGGCTTGGCCGTCGATCGCCCCACCGTGCTGGAGACGACCGCGCTCGGCGCGGCCTATCTCGCCGGCCTCGACGCCGGCCTTTTGCCGGAGCCCGGCCGCTTCGCCGATCAATGGCGGCTGGAGCGCCGTTTCATGCCCGGCATGGCGGCCAGCGAGCGCGACCGCAAGGTGGCGGGCTGGCGCGACGGCGTCAGGCGCACGCTGAGCGGGACGTGACGGCGGCCCGGTCGCGGTCGGGGCGCCGACCTCGGTTCCCGGGGGCGGGGCCGCGTTCCCGGCTGCCTCATTCTGCGCTTGCCATCCGCGCCGGCATTGATTAGACCCCCGGCTCACCAACGCGAGCGCGCCTCGCGCCGTTGGGGGATCGTCTAACGGTAGGACCCCAGACTCTGACTCTGGTTGTCTAGGTTCGAATCCTAGTCCCCCAGCCACTCGCGTGGCTCTCTCCAACAATCGCTGCATTGATGCTTCGGGCGCGCATTCGGTCATGTCCAAGGGGCGCGTGAACCGGAATCGGTCCATTCTGTGGATCGGCTGCGCTGCACTTAGCTTTTGACATTGACACGCCACCGCAGTGACTTAGGGCACGAAGCCTGACGTGAGCGGCGAGGACGGCTTGACTGACGACGAGGCGACGACGGACCCTGCCGGCAGGGCGCTCTTCGAGAGCGAAGCGCAGTTCAAGGTTCTGACCAACGCCATGCCGCAGATGGTCTGGTCGACGCTGCCCGACGGCTATCACGACTACTACAACGACCAGTGGTACGAATTCACCGGGGTCCCGGCCGGCTCGACCGATGGCGAGGCCTGGAACGGCATGTTCCATCCCGAGGATCAGGAGCGCGCCTGGGCGCGCTGGCGCCACAGCCTGGCGACGGGCGAGCCCTATGAGATCGAGTACCGGCTGCGGCACCGCTCCGGGGCCTATCGCTGGACGCTCGGCCGCGCGCACCCCGTCCGCGACGCCGACGGCCGGATCGTCCGCTGGATCGGCACCTGCACCGATATCGACGAGGCCAAGCGCACCGCCGAGCAGAAAGACCTGCTCGGCCGCGAGCTGAGCCACCGCATCAAGAACATCTTCGCCGTGGTTTCGGGGCTGATCGCGCTGTCGGCGCGCCAGTTTCCCGAGGCCAAGGGTTTCGCCGCCGATCTGCGCGAGCGCATCGCGGCGCTCGGCCAGGCCCATGAGCTTGTCCGCCCCAGCATGGATGAGGGGCAGCCCGCTCCCGGCCGCACCACCATGAGGGCGATGATGGCCGACCTGTTCCATCCCTATGTCGCCTTCGACGCCGGCCGGATCACGATCGAGGGCGGCGATGTCGACGTCGACGACCGCGGCGCCACGCCGCTCGCCTTGCTCTTCCACGAACTTGCCACCAATGCGGTGAAATACGGTGCGCTGTCGTCCCTCGCGGGCCGGGTGACCGTCTCCATCCAGAGCGCCGATAGCGGGGTTCTGGTGGTCTGGCGCGAGAGCGGCGGCCCGATGATCGCCGAGCCGCCGGGCAAGACCGGATTCGGCCAGGGCAACGAGTTCAGGTTAACGCGGTTATGGCCTGACGTGCATCGGCGTGATTCAAGAGGCTTTCCATGATTTGGGGGGAAGCCATGAGCGAAGTCGCGACGCGGCCGGCCAAGAGCCTTTTGGAGCATTTTTCGGCGATCGAGGACACGCGCCAGCCCTGCAAGGTGATGTATCCGCTGCGGGAGGTGCTGCTTCTGGTGGTCTGCGGCACGATGGCGGCCTGCGACGACTATGACGACATCGTCCTGTGGGGGAACGCGCATCTCGACGTGCTGCGGCGTCTGCAACCCTATCATTTCGGCATTCCCTGCGCCGACTGGCTGCGGGTGGTGATGAACCGGATCGAGCCGGAGCTGTTCGCCTCCTGTTTTCTGGCCTTCGTCGCGGAGCGTCTGCCCGAAGCGGTCGGCCAGATCGCCATCGACGGCAAGACGTCGCGCCGCAGCCATGATCGCGGGCGCGGACAGGCGGCGCTGCATCTCGTCTCGGCCTATGCGACGACCCACAGCCTCGTTCTGGGGCAACGGGCGGTGGCCGACAAGTCCAACGAGATCACCGCAATTCCCTTGCTCCTGGAGGAACTGGCGGCGTCCGGAGCGCTTTCGGGCAGTCTCGTCTCGATCGATGCGATGGGATGCCAGTCCGACATCGCCGAGACGATCGTCGCTCTCGGCGGCGACTATCTGCTGGCCACCAAGGACAATCAGAAGACCGCGCATGCCGAGATTCAGCTCTATTTCGACGACGCAGCAGCCGCCGCCGGGATCGATACGCTCAGCGAGGTCGAGAAGGGCCATGGCCGCATCGAGACGCGCCGTCATCTCGTGTCGCACCATGTCGACTGGATGAGCGGCAAACGACGCTATCCCGACGAGCCGCGCTTCAAGGGCCTCAAAACCATCGCCATGATCGAGACCCGCATCGAAACCGGCGCCGAAGTCAGGATCGAGCGACGATGCTACATCTGCTCCCGCATCCTGACCGCCAAAGCTTTCGCCGAGGCCGCCAGAGCCCATTGGGGCATCGAGAACGGACTGCACTGGGTTCTCGATGTTCAGTTCAGGGAGGACCAGTCCCGCCTGCGCCGCGGCCATGGCGCCGCCAACATGGCCATGGTCAGACATCTCGCCCTCAACCTCATCCGCGCCATGCCCGGAAAACAATCCATCAAGGGAAAGCGAAAACTCGCAACCTGGGATGCCGGCTACCTCATGGCAGCCCTCCACGCCCGTTAACCTGGACTCGCTGCCCTCCGGATTCGGCACGCGGCTTGCCGAAATCAGCGTCGTCCAGCAGCTCGGCGGACGCCTGCACAAGGCCTGGGATCGCGATGGTCTGGTCGTCACCATCTCTTTCGACCAGGCGCGGCTGGCGCGCCCGGAGGACTGAGGCGGCTGGCTCCCTGGTCCGCGCTGCCGCGCTTCAGCGTTCCAGCGCGTCGGCCAGCACGCGCGCGACATGGACGGCCTCGCGCCCCGCGCCGTCATGGATCTGGTGGCGGCAGCTCGTGCCGTCGGCGACGATGATGTCGCCGGCCCCGGCCTTGCGGACGGCGGGCAGCAGCGAGAGCTCGCCCATGGCGAGCGAGACGTCGATGGTCTCGGCCGCGTAGCCGAAGGCGCCCGACATGCCGCAGCAGCTCGATTCGATCGGCCGGACCTCCAGTCCCGGAATCGCGCGCAAGGTCGCCTCGACCGCGCCCATGGCGTCGAACGCCTTCTGGTGGCAGTGGCCGTGCAGATGGGCGATGCGGCCGGCCTGTGGGGCGAAGGGCAGGGTGGTCGCGCCCGCCTTGATGTCGGCGGCGAGAAGTTCCTCCAGCATCAGCGCAGACTTCGCCACCGGCTCGACCTCCGTCTTCGGCAGCAGCGCGGAGAACTCGTCGCGAAACGTCATCAGGCAGGAGGGCTCCAGCCCGACGATGCGCGCGCCGTTCGCGACATAGGGAGAGAGCGCGTCGAGCGAGCGCCGCGCCTCGGCGCGGGCCTCGTCGACGAGCCCCGCCGAGAGGAAGGTGCGCCCGCAGCACAGCGGCCGGCCGCCACCGGCAGACTCGACCTTGTGGATGCGATAGCCGCCCGCAGCCAGAACCGTTGCGGCGGCCTCCAGATTCTCGCGCTCGAAATAGCGGTTGAAGGTGTCGCCGAACAGCACGACGTCGCGCCCGTCGCCCAGCACGTCGGCGGGCTTGGCGGCCTCGCCGCCCTGCGCCCATGGCTTGCGCCAGACCGGCAGCGAGCGCCGCGCGCTGAAGCCGGCGATCCGTTCGCTCAACCGGGCCAGCAGCGGAATCCTGTCGCGCAGGTTCATCACTGGGGCGAGCTTGGCCGCCCAGGGCGCGTAGCGCGGCAGATACGCGATCAGCCGTTCCTTGAGCGGCAGGCCGTGCCTGCCATGGTAGTGGTGCAGGAACTCGATTTTCATCCGCGCCATGTCGACGCCGGTCGGGCAGTCGCGCTTGCAGCCCTTGCAGGAGACGCAGAGATCGAGCGTCTGCTTCATCTGCGGCGAGGTGAAGGCGTCGGGTCCGAGCTGGCCGGAGATGGCGAGCCGCAAGCTGTTGGCGCGGCCGCGCGTGACGTGCTGCTCCTCGCGCGTGGCGCGCCAGGACGGGCACATCGTCCCGCCGCTCATCTTCCGGCAGGTGCCGTTGTTGTTGCACATCTCGACCGCGCCGCCGAGCCCGCCCCAGTCCGACCAGTCGAGCGCCGTCGCCGCCGGGATCGGCGTGGCGTAGCCCGGCGGAAACCGCATCAGCGAGCGGTCGTCCATATGGTAGGGCCGGACGATCTTGCCGGGGTTGAGCCGGTTGTCGGGGTCGAAGCCGTCCTTGACCGCCTCGAAAGCGCGGGTGAGGGGGCCGCCGAACATCGGCTCGACGAAATCCGAGCGCGAGATGCCGTCGCCATGCTCCCCGGAGAACGAACCCTTGAACTGGCGCACCAGCGCGCAGGCCTCCTCCGCGATGCCGCGCATCGCCTTCACCCCGGCCTCGTCCTTCATGTTCAGGATCGGCCGGACATGCAGGCAGCCGACCGAGGCATGGGCATACCAGGTGCCGCGCGTGCCGTGGCGCGCGAACAGCGCGGTGACGGCGTCGGTGTAGTCGGCCAGATGTTCGAGCGGGACGGCGCAGTCCTCGATGAAGGAGACCGGCTTCCCGTCGCCCTTCATCGACATCATGATGTTGAGGCACGCCTCGCGCACCTCCCAGACCGGCTTTTGCCGCGCCGGCTCCACCACCTCGACGACGGCATTGCTGAAGCCGTGATCGGCCATGCACTGGTCGAGCCGCTTGAGATCGTGCTTCAACGCGCCGAGATCATCGCCGGCGAACTCGACCAGCAGCAGGCAGTTCGGCTCACCCCGCGTGATGTCGGAAAGCGTCCGCACGAACAGCGGGATGTCGGCGCCCAGCACCAGCACGTTGTTGTCGACGAGCTCGACCGCGACGGGGCCGAGCGCCACGATATGCCGCGTCGTCTCCATCGCCGAGCGGAAGTCGGGGAAGTGACAGACGCCCATGACGCGATGGCCGGGAAGCGTCGAGAGCTTGAGCGTCGCCTCCGTCGTGATGGCGAGCGTGCCCTCCGAGCCGACCAGCAGATGCGAGAGGTTCGGCCGCGCGGGAAGCAGTTCGTCGAGATTGTAGCCGCCGACGCGGCGCTGCACCTTCGGAAAGATCGCCTCGATCCCGGCGCGGTGGCCATCGGCCAGCGCCAGCATGCGGGTCATCAGATCGCGCGCGCGCGCCGAGGCGTTGTCTCCGACCGGCCCGTCGCCCAGCGCGAACGGCTCGCCGTCATGGAACATCGCCTTCATCGCGATCACGTTGTCGACCGTCTTGCCATAGCGCAGCGAGCGCGCGCCCGACGAGTTGTTGCCGGTCATGCCGCCGATGGTGCAGCGGCTGGCGGTCGACGGCTCGACCGGGAAGAACAGCCCGTCCTTCCTGACATGCGTGTTGAGCGCCTCCAGCACGAGGCCGGGCGCGACCGTGACGGTGCCGGCGGCCGGATCGTAGTCGCGGATGGCGTTGAAATGCCGGCTCATGTCGAGGATCAGCGCGTCGCCGATCGGCTGGCCGTTCTGGGAGGTGCCGCCGCCGCGCGCGATCACGGGCACGCCATGCTCGGCCGCGATCGTCAGCGCGGCGGCGATGTCGGCCTCCGATCTGGGGAAGACGACGCCCTGGGGCGCGATCTGGTAGATCGACGCATCCGTCGCATATCGGCCGCGTGTGAATGCGTCGAAGCGGACCTCGCCTTCGAGCGCCTGCGCGAGCCGGCGTTCGAGTCCGAGATTGCGGGCGTGGCTGCGGAGCAGGGTGGCCTGGTTCATAGCGTCTCTTTACCGAGCAAGGCCTTCGGCCGATCCTATTCCACCGGCAGCGGCTCCGCCCGCCGCCTGCCGCGCGTCGCGCCGATCAGGTCCATCACCGGGCCCCACAGCAGCAGCAGCATCGCCAGCACCACCAGCGTGCCCACGAGCCCGTTCGCCCAGAACACGTTCAGCGATCCTGCCGAGCCGAGCAAGGCCTGCCGGAAGGCGTCCTCCGCCCGGTCGCCCAGCACCAGCGCCAGCACCAGCGGAGCAAGCGGATAGTCGAGCTTCTTGAAGACATAGCCGATGATGCCGAAGAGCAGCATCAGCCAGATGTCGAAGATGGAATTCGAGATCGTATAGGCGCCGATGGCGCAGACGATCAGGATGACGGGGGCGACATAGGAGAAGGGCACGCGCATGATCGCGGCGAACAGCGGCACCGTCGCCAGCACGATGACGAGCCCGGCTAGGTTGCCGAGATACATCGACGCGATCAGCCCCCAGACGAACTCCTTCTGCTCGACGAAGAGCAGCGGCCCCGGCTGCAGCCCCCAGACCAGCAGACCGCCGAGCAGGACGGCGGCGGTCGCCGAGCCCGGAATGCCCAGCGCCAGCATCGGCAGGAGCGCGGCGGTGCCGGCCGCATGGGCCGCGGTTTCCGGCGCCAGCACGCCCTCGATCTCGCCCTTGCCGAAATTGGCGCTGCGCTTCGAGAAGCGCTTGGCCAGGCCATAGCCCATGAAGGAGGCGGCGATCGCGCCGCCCGGCGTCACGCCCATCCACATGCCGACGAACGCCGAGCGCACCAGCGTCGCCCAGTAGCGCGGCAGCCCGGCCCAGGTCTTCAGCACGACCTTGAGGTCGATCCGGGCCTGCTTGCCCTTGAAGACGAGCCCTTCCTCGACCGTGAGCAGGATTTCGCTGACGCCGAACAGGCCGATCACCACGATCAGGAAGTCGAAACCCCGCATCAGCTCCAGCGAGCCGAACGTCATGCGGAGATCCCCCGAGATCGAATCGAGCCCGACGGCGGCCAGCAGGAAGCCGATGCAGAGCGAGGCCAGTATCTTGCCGCGGTTCTCCCGGCCCATGCCGATGAACGAGCAGAAGGTCAAAAGGAACACGGCGAAGAACTCGGCCGGCCCGAACCGGAGCGCGAAGGACGCCACCAGCGGGGCGACGAAGGTGATCAAGATGACCCCCGAGATCGCCCCGATGAAGGAGGCGGTGAAGGCGGCCGTCAGCGCCTCGGCCGCGCGCCCCTGCACCGCCATCGGGTAGCCGTCGAAGGTGGTCGCGACCGACCACGCCTCGCCGGGAATATTGAACAGGATCGAGGTGATCGCGCCGCCGAACAAGGCGCCCCAGTAGATCGAGGAGAGCAGGATGATCGCCGAGGTCGGGTCCATGCCGAAGGTCAGCGGCAGCAGGATGGCGACGCCATTCGGGCCGCCCAGGCCCGGCAGCACGCCGACGATGATGCCGAGCACCACCCCGATCGCCATGAAGCCGATATTCTGCCAGGACAGGGCGACCTGGAACCCGGCCAGCAGCGAATTGAAATCATCCATCGGGATACCTTGGGGCAGAGCGCCGGTTTTCTGAGGATCGCGCCGGCGACGAGAGAAGCCAGGTTCGGGGGGCGGCGGACGGGACTAGTAGCCGAGCGCCGCCTCGAGCGGGCCCTTGGGGAGCGGCACGCGAAACTGCAGTTCGAACACCCAGAAACTGATCAGCGGCACCAGCACGGCGGTGAGCGCGATCGCGTACCATCGCGACGTCGCCACGATCGCCATGAAGATCAGGATGAAGACGCCAGACGCGACATAGAGTCCGAGCGGCTGGATCAGCGCGATGAACACGATCAGCGGGCCGAGCACGCGCGCGACCTGGCCGACCTGTTCGTAGGTGACGAAAACGCCGTCCTGCGGGGATCGGAACGACTGGACCAGGATGAACAGCGACGCGGCGAGGAATATCCAGCCCACACGGGCCGGGAAGAAGCCGTTCTGCGGCCCGTTGTCCCAGCCCGCGCCGCGGCCGTACGAATCGTACAGGACCACGAAAGCCAGGGCGATCAGGATGGCCGCGACGACGCGCTCGACAGGCCGGCGCGAGAGGCCGGGCGGGGTGGCTTCGGTTTCGGTCGGTCTCGACAATGGCTTGCTCCCGCGTCGTCCCGACGCCGTCGTCCTGGATCGGCGGCCCCTTGTCTCGCCATTGGCGGGGCCTGGAACAGGCTTCGCCGTGCGGCTTCGGGATCCATTTGGGATGATCGATCCCGGGACGCCTCGCGGGCGCCCGGGATGACGTTGTCGGTCGCGCGCCGCCTGCCGCGCGCGACGAGCGGATTGCTACTTCGCCATGAAGCCGGCGTCGTTCATCAGCTTGGCGTGCTTGGCCTCGTCTTCCTTGAGGAAGGCGACGAAGGCCTCGCCGTCGCGGTAGTCGGGCACGAGCGCGCCGCGCGCGAGATAGTCCTTCCATTCGGGCGTCTCGGAGACCTTCTTGAACAGGTCGACATAGAACGCCTGCTGCTCCTTGGTGACCTTGCCGGGCATGAACATGCCGCGCAGCATGGTGTAGGTCACGTTCAGCCCCTGCGAGGGACAGGTCGGGATGTCGGCCCAGGATTTTCCGTCGGCGACCTTCTCGGTGTAGGTCATGGGTTTTTCGGAGAAGACGCAGAGCGGCTTGGTCGCGCCGCCGCGCCAGTTGGCGACGTCCTCCGCCGGATTGTTGGTCGACGCCTCGATATGGCCGCCCGAAAGCTGCGTCGAGGTCTGGCCTCCGCTGGTGTGCGGGATGTAGGCGAACTTGGTGTCGCCGGCCTTTTCCATCGCGAACACGATCAGGTTGTCCTCGCGCTTGGAGGAGGTGCCGCCGATCTTCATCGGCGGAGAGGACTTCTTGGCCGCCGCCATAAGGTCGCCGGCGTTCTGGTAGGGGGCCTTCGCGTTGACCCAGAGCACGAACGAGTCCTGCGCCATCATCGCGATCGGCGTGTAGTCGGTCCAGTTCAGCGGCAGCTTCGTCGCCATCGGGGTCATGTAGAGCCCGCTGGAGGTGGTGATCAGCTTGTGCGCGTCGCCGGAGGACTTCTGGATCTCGAGCATGCCCTCCGCGCCGCCGGCGGCCGGCTTGTTCACGACGATGATCGGCTGCGACGTCAGCTTGTGCTTCTGGATGGCGCCCTGGATCGTGCGGGCCATCTGGTCCGACGCGCCGCCGGCCGAGAAGGGCACGACGATCTCGATCGCCTTCGTGGGCTCCCAGGCGAAGACCGGGGTGGCGCTGGCGAGCAGGGCGGCGGAGACGGCAAGTCCGGGGATGGCGTAAAACGATGTGTGCGTCTTCATGGTCCGGTATCCTCCCTTGGGTCGCGCTCTGATGGCGTTGTGTCGGAAGCCTAGAACCAAAAAATTTTGCATTCAATCTGAAAATTCAGAACGGGGGAATTGGAGGCCAACCGTCACTGCTTCGCTGCGCTCGCAATGACAGTGAGGGCTTCGCCAGGCGGTCAGCCCTCGTCCTGGGCTGCCTTCCGCTTGTTACGCAGGTGCAGGAACAGGATGTCGCTGAGCTCGGAGCCGGCGCGGCGGCGCAGCGCGTCGAGGATCGCCTCATGCTCGCGCATCGCCTCGCCCCAGCGGTCGCGCTGCTTGGCCATGTTGGCGGAATAGCGCACGCGCCGGATGCGTCCCGCGAAGCCGGCATAGGTCGCGCTCAGAACCGCATTGCCGGCGGCTTCGACGATCATGGCATGGATCGCCTGGTTGCATTGGAAGTAGCCATGCATCTCGCGGCGCAGGTAAAACCGGTACATGTCGTGATGCACCTGCTCGATTTCGGCGATTTCGTCGTCCGTGATGCGCTCGCAGGCGAGCCTTCCCGCCAAGGCCTCGAGCCCGCCCATCACGTCGAAAAGCTCGCGCAGTTCCTCGGCCCCGAGTTCGCGCACCCGGGCCCCGCGATTGGGCAGGAGTTCGATCAGCCCCTCCGCGGCAAGCACCTTGAGCGCCTCGCGCAGGGGCGTGCGAGAGATGCCGAAGCGTTCGCAGAGCTGCCGTTCCGGGATTCGCGCGCCGTCGGCGAGGTGGCCCTCGACGATGTGGTCGCGCAGCCCCGCGAGCAGTCCGTCATGCAGCGTGGCGCCCGGCCGGGGCGCGTCCGCCATGGCGCGGTCCGCGCGCAGGGGCGACGGTTCTTCGGCGGGATGAAGCTCTGTCATGGCGCTTGGCATCGGAATTCGGTACTGCAATGAAAGCGGGCTGTCGAGGCCGCCGCCGCATTATTTGCATACCGATTGGCGGTTGCCTTTGCAAAAAATGAATGCAAAATATGCGTTTCATGTATCGACGCCGCCGCAGAGCGCCGCGTCTCCGGGAGGACTTCAGTCATGGCAACGCAGCAGGGTCGTCACTTCCTGCACATTCCGGGTCCGAGCCCGATTCCGGACCGCATCCTGCGCGCGATCGCCATGCCGATCATCGACCACCGCAGCGCCGAGTTCGCCGTGCTCGGCAAGGAGGTGCTGGAAGGCTGCAAGGCGGTCTTCAAGACGAAGCAGCCGGTGGTGATCTATCCCGCATCGGGCACCGGCGCCTGGGAGGCCGCGATCGTCAACACGCTTTCGCCCGGCGACACGGTGCTGATGGCGGAAACCGGGCATTTCGCGACGCTGTGGAAGCAGATCGCGACGCGCTTCGGCATCGAGGTCGAGTTCATCCCCGGCGACTGGCGGCGCGGGGCCGATCCGGACGCGATCGGATCGCGGCTGTCGGAGGACAAGGCCCACCGGATCAAGGCCGTCATGGTCGTCCACAACGAGACCTCCACGGGCTCGACCAGCCGCATCGCCGCGATCCGCAAGGCCATCGACGCCGCCGGCCACCCGGCGCTGTTCATGGTCGATACGATCTCTGGGCTGGGCTCCGCCGATTTCCGCCACGACGAATGGCAGGTCGACGTCACGGTGTCGGGCTCGCAGAAGGGCCTGATGCTGCCGCCGGGCCTGAGCTTCAACGCCGTGTCCGAGAAGGCGATGGCGGCCTCGAAGAACAACAAGCTGCCGCGCGCCTTCTGGGACTGGCAGGAGATGGTCAAGATCAACGCCGGCGGCTTCTTTCCCTACACGCCGGCGACCAACCTGCTCTACGGGCTGAAGGAAGCGCTCGTCATGCTGCAGGAGGAGGGGCTCGACGCCGTCTTCGCGCGCCATAAGCGCCTGGCCGCCGCCTGCCGCGCCGCCGTCGAGGCCTGGGGGCTGGAGGTGCTCTGCCAGAACCCTGCCGAGCATTCGCCGGTGCTGACCGCCGTGGTGATGCCGCCGAGCCATGGCGCTGACCGCTACCGCAAGATCGCGCTGGAGAAATACAACATCTCGCTCGGATCGGGTCTCGGCAAGGTCGCCGACAGGGTCTTCCGCATCGGCCATCTCGGCGAGTGCAACGAACTCATGCTGCTGGGGGCGCTGTCGGGCGTCGAGATGGGGCTTGCGGCCGCCGGCGTGCCGCATCGCAGCGGCGGCGTCGCCGCCGCGATGGCGATGCTCGAGGAGGGCGACGCCTCGAACGCGCCGCGGGCGGCGGTCGCCTGAGCGGACGGTCTGCGTGGCGGCTCAGGCCGCCACGGCCTCCGGCGCTCGGTTTCCGAGTGCGCTGAAATTGGTCATGCTGATGAGATGCGCGTAGATCGGCGCGAGATAGCCCTTGCGCTTGAGATCGAGCAGCGCTTCGTCCGAAAGAGCATTGAGCCTCTCTTCCGAAACCGCTGAAAATCCGTGGAAATTCGAGCTGGCTCCGGTCGGCGTGCGGATGTCGATCGTCACGGTCTGGAACAGGTCGAGCTCCTTCAGCGCGGCGGTGAAGGCGGCGGTCGCGGCCGCGGCGCCGGCATAGTCGGCGACGAAGGCGATCGCCTGCTGCAGGGCCGGGCTCGGCTCGCCCTCTTCGGTGAAGAGGCGGTCCCCCTCGCTCTCGCCGATGCCGGAAAAGCCGCCATCGAGGCAGATCACCTGCTGCTCCTGCGAGACGTCGCCGCCGATGAAGGGATAGCGCCTGACATAGGCCGGCGCGTGCATGCCGGCCCAGCGGCCTGATGCGTCGATGAAGTCGTTCCGCCCGCTTCGCATGCCGACCATGAACAGCGGCGAGACCTGGCCCGCCTCCTCGATGAACAGGATCGGCATGTCGCGGCAGCCGAGCACGAACTCGGCCATCAGCGCCGGGATGACATGGCTGCCGGCCGCGAAGGCGAAGGGCTGCTCCGGCGTCGCGATGCGAAGCTCGCGATTGGTGTTCCGGTCGAGAACGATGATGCTGGAATAGAACAGGGGAAGCGGCGCCATGGTCGTGCTTTGGTCCTCTTGCGACGAATTCGACCCTTCACAAGGTCTTTCGCAGGGTCAACCGGAAATAGAGTTCATGGTCGCGCTGGCTCGCGGTGACGCGCTGGAGCGGGCGCGCGATGCCGCCCTCCAGCGTCGCCCAGTCGACAGGCCGCCAGGCGAGGCCCGCGCCGACGGCCGTGGCGCGCCTCACCGACGGGAAGGTCGCGAAGGTCGCGCCATGGTCGAGGAAGACGAAGGCGTCGAGGCTCTTCAGCGGCTCGGGCAGGGCGTAATGCAGTTCCGCCTGGCCGTAATAGCCGGAATCGCCGAACGCCGCGCCGATCGGATAGCCCCTGATCGTCGTCGGTCCGCCGATCTGGAAGACCTGGTCGCCCGGCAGTTGCGTGATGCGCGAATACTGCCAGGCCCCGACCATCGAGGCATAGATGTCGTCGGTGATGCGAACGATGGTCGTGCTCGTGCCGGTGAACAGCGTCAGATCGCGCTTCTGCTGGGCGATGCGGTCCTCGAAATTCACCCGCGTCAGGGTCGGGGTCAGCATCTGGACGAAGCCGGGCAGGGTGACGTTCAGCGAAAGCCCGCCAGAGATTTTCGTGTTGCGGCTGCTCGAGGTCTCGATATCGAGCAGCTTGCTCTGGCCGAGGCCCTTGCCGAGGCTCGCCGTCGCCTGCAGCAGCACGCTGTCGGTCGCGAAGACCGGCTGCGTCAGGTTGATCGCGCCGCTCTCGGAAATGCCCTCCGGCCGCAGTTCCCTGGTCGGGCCCGTGACGATGTGGAAGGCCGAGCGCGTATAGCTGACGCCGAGCCGCGTGCCGAAGGGCGAGACCGGGATGGCGTAGCTCAGGCTGCCGAGGATGCCGCCGCGAGAGCGCGAGCCGTAGAAGATCAGCCGGTCGTCGATGCCGAGCAGGCCATGATGCTTCAGGAACAGCACGCCCTGATAGCGCCCGGTCGATGTCACGCCCTGATTGTCGAAGGAAATCTGCGCCAGGTTGCGCGGCGGCTCGGTCGCGGCCAGTTCGAGATCGGTCAGTCCGAAATTCGCGCCGGCGCGCAACTGCGCCCGCAACTGCACCTCGTTGATGCGGTTGAAGATCGAGACCGAGCGGTTGAGCGCCGGCGCATCGACGACCTCGCCGGGGCGCGCCGGGATCTGCGACTGCAGATACCAGGGCCATGACTGGACCGCGCCGGTGACGCTGATCGCGCCGACCTTGCCCTCGATCAGGCTGACCTTGAGCAGGCCGCCATCGAGCTTCTGCGGTGGCAGGATCGCGCTCGCCGTGACCTGGCCTTTGCCGGCATAGAGATCGTTGACGGCCTGGACCAGCTCGCCGATGGCGGCGAGATCGACGGTCCGGCCGAGATAGCGCTGGCGGATCGCGTCGAGCTCGGCCTTGCTGAGAAAAGCCGAGGGGCCAAACTCGATCTGCTTCAGCAGCACGGTCGCGCCGCCGGCCGGAAAGGTCAGCGGCGGCGGCCGGTCGGGCGCGACGACGGCGGGGCCGCGCTGGCGCGGCGGCGTCGCCTGCCGCTCGAGGTCGAGCCGCTGGCGTTCGGCTTCCGTCTCCAGCGTGCGCGTGGTCAACTGCGCGAGCGCGGGGGCCGCGCCTGAGACGAGCAGGGCGGTCGCGACGGTCAAAACGATCGGGCCTGCCGCGAAGCGGGCCCGCAGGCGCATGCCACCGGCGCTCAAGGCTGTTCCCCGCCTCCGGCGAGGTTGACGCGCGTGGCGACGCCGCCGCCCACGCTCGCGGTGGTCTCGGGATCGGTGCTGCGCCAGCGGCCGGTCTCGTCGAGCACGAAGCCGCGGGCCGTCTCGCCGAAGCTCGGGCCTGTCAGCATGGAGGCGCCCAGGCGTGGCATGTCGCGCGCCATCGAGACCCCCGGTTCCCCGCTATTGTCGCCAGGAATGCTGATCTGATCGGAATCGAACCGGATGATCATGGCGTTGGTGGTGAGGCTACCACCGTTGAGCGAGACAAAGAAAGGCCTGTCGCGCTGATAGAGCTGGACATCGAAGCCGGTCAGCGGCGCAGGGCTGCGGTTGTTGGCGAATATCCGCAGGCCCGGAGCATCGAGCCTGAGCGCGCCGGGCACGAAGGCCTCCAGCAGGTCGAAGCGCCGCGAGGTCGTCGTCAGCGCGCCGTCCACCGTCTCGAACCGCGTGGTCCGGAACGACGCCGCATCGACCGAGAGCGTGACCTGTTCCGCCGTCCGTCCGCGCGAGCCGGCGATGGTGAGGTCGAGCGGCCTGCCGGAGGCCCCGGCGAGCTGGACGATGTTGGAGACGATCGTGTTGCCGAGAATGACGATGCTGTCGCCCGCGCCATAGCGGCCAAGCCGCACCTCGTCGGGGGCGGTGAAGGCGCTGTCGCGCGCGGCCCCGACCGCGATCCTGATCGAGCCGCCGCCGCTCATGCCCGCAAGCGCGGTCAGCGTCTGCGTCGCGACGATGCTGTCGCCGTCGATCGCGCCTGCGCTGGCAAGCCGGGCATCGCGGCCTGCGTCGAGCGTGCCGAAGACGATATTCTGCGCCGTGACCGAGATATCGCTGCCGGCCCTGGCCGTCCCGATCGAAACGAGGCTGTTGGCCGAGGCGAGCGTCAGCGACCCGCCGCTGTCGCCGTCGCCGAGGCGCACCGCGCCATCGGCGACGAGCCTGCCGTCGCCACCTGCGGTAAGCCGCGCGACGGCGACCTCGCCCGCGGTGGAGATGAAATCGGCCGCGCCAGCGCTGCGCGCGGTTCCGACCTGCACGGTGGCTGCCGCCTGCAGCGCCAGCGCGCCGGCCGATTCGAGGCTCGTCGCGTCGATCCGGCCAGCGATCGAGGCGATGGCGATGTCGCCGAGCAGCGTCGAGACGCTGCCGAGGCTGACCGCGCCGACGCCGCGCAGCGTCGCCATATCCCCGGCGATCAGCTCGCCGGCCGACACTGCGCCGCCCGAGAGCGTCGCCGCCCCGCCGGAACGCATGGAGGTAATGGTCAGGAGGCCTGCCGCGTCGAGCCCGATCATTCCGCCGGCGCGGGCCGACCGAAGCGTGACACCGGCCGCGCCGGAGGTCACGGAAAGGTCGCGGCCGGCTTCGGCGGCGTCGAGCGCGATCGCGCCATTGGCGAAGAGCGCGATGTCGCGGCCGGCCGAGAAGGCCTGGATGGCGAGCGTCGAGCCCAGCGAGGTCGCGCTCAGATCGCGGCCCGCCACCAGCGAATTGGCCGCGATCGTGCCTCGGGCCAGCAGCGCGATGTCGCGCGCGGCCGTGACGGTCCCGAGCGCGAGGCCGGCATTGGACGAGCGCAGGACGACATCGCCCGCCGTCGTCAGAGCCGATTGCAGATCGACGCCGCCAGCGCCGTCCACTGTCATCGTCGCGCCGGAGCGCAACGTCGTCACGCGAACCATGCCGGTCGTCGAGACGATCGAGGCTTCGTTGGCGCTCGTCGCTTCGGTCAGCGCGATCAGGTCGCGCGCGGTGAGCGTGAGCCGGTCGGCGGAGTTCAGCGACCGCGCCTGGATGCCGCCTGCGGAGGCCGAGGCGACCAGCGAGCCGGTCAGCGTCTCGGCGCTGTCGAGCGTGATGCCGACCGAGCCGACAAGCGTCGCGATCTGGCCCGACGAGAGCGTGTCGATTCGCAGCGCGCCCCCGTTCGATGTCGCATCGACCGCGCCGCTGCTGGTCAACTCGCCGATCGTGAGCGCGCCTTGCGCCGTCGCCTCGACGCCGCCAGCGCTGGTCAGGCGCGTGGCGGTGATCGCGCCGCCCGCCGAGATCACCCGCAGGTCGCCGGCGGAGGTCGTGGCCGTGCCGAGCGACACCGTGGTCGCGCCGATGACCTGTGCCGTGCCGCCGGCATTCAGCGTCGTCAGGTCGATCGCGCCGGTCGAGGATTGGACAATGCTGGTCCCGCCGCTGGCGAGGCTGGCGACGGTGATCGCCTGCGAGGCGGAGATGCCGGCGGCGGCTGCCGCATTCACCGTCGCGGCGGTGATGCCGGCATGGCTGGATCCGATCGTGAGATCACCCGCCGTGGTGGTCGCGCTGCCGATCGTCACGCCATCGCGGCCGGCGAGCGCCGCCGCGCCGCCCGAGGTCAGCGTCGTGATAGCGAGTGTGTTGGCCGACGAGGTCGCCTGCGTGGTTGCGCCGCTGGTCGCGGTTGCCACAGTGATCGCGCCGGGCGCGGTCAGCGAAAGCGCGGCGGCCGCTTCGAGCGTCGTCGCGTCGATGCCGGCGGTGAGCGACGTGACGGAGAGGTCGCCACCGGTGGTGCGGGCGCTGTCGAGCGTCACCGCGCCGGAACCGGACAGGGTGGTCGCGCCGCCGGCGGTCAGCTCGGCGAGGGTCAGCGTGCCGCCGGTGGAGGTGACTGTCGCGCCGCTGCCGCTGGTCAGCGAGGTCGTCGCGGTGATCGCTCCGGCCGCCGTCAGGCCGGCCGCGCCCGCTGCGTTGAGGGTCGCCGCCGTGATGCCGGCAAGGCTGGATCCGATCGTGAGATCACCCGCCGTGGTGGTCGCGCTGCCGATCGTCACGCCGTTGCGACCGGCGAGCGTCGCAGCGCTGCCCGAGGTCAGCGTCGTGATCGCGAGCGTGCCGGCCGACGAGGTCGCCTGCGTGGTCGTTCCGCTGGTCGCGGTGGTTAACGAGATCGCGCCGGGTGCGGTCAGCGAGAGCGCGGCTGCTGCTTCCAGCGTCGTCGCCGTGATGCCTGCGCTCAGCGATGCGACGGAGAGGTCGCCGCTGGTGGTGAGGGCGCTGCCGAGCGTGACCGCTCCGGAACCGGACAGGGTGGTCGTCCCGCCCGCCGTCAGCGCGGCGAGGGTCAGCGTGCCGCCGGTCGAGGTGACGGTCGCAGCCCCGCCGCTGGTCAGCGAGGTCGTCGCGGTGATCGCTCCGGCCGCCGTCAGGCCGGCCGCGCCCGCTGCGTTGAGCGTCGCCGCGGTGATGCCGCCGGCGGTCGAGGCGACGACGAGATCGCCTGCCGTCGTGGTCGCGCTGCCGATGGTGACGAGGCCGGCGGCGGCGAGGTTGGTCGTTCCGCCGGCGTTCAGCGTCGTGACGGTCAGCGTGCTTGCGGTCGAGATGGCGCTGGCCGCGCCGCCGCTGGCCAGGGCGTCGACCGTCAGCGCGCCGTCGGCGGTGATGGCGGCCATGCCCACATCCGCCGTCAGGTTGGTGACGCGGGTGGTCGAGCCGGTTTTCAGGTTGACATTGCCCTGCAGGCTGCGGGCCGAGAGGGTAGGCGCGGAGAAGCTGACGGCGGCGAGCGGCGCGCCGATGCCTGTGCCGGCGTTCAGCGCGATCACGCCGCCGGCCTGGGCCGCGTCGAGATTGACGACGCCGGCATTGCCGGTGATGGCCCCGGCCGCCGTCACCGCGATCGAGGCGACGCCTTGCGGCGCGACCAGCGCGCTGCTGACGCGGCCGAGCGTGACGCCCGTGGCGGAGGCGAGGGTGACCCGGCCCGCCGCCATCGCGGTCGCGCCGGTCTCCATCACGATCGCGCCGGAGGTGGCGGAGAGCGCGCCGGTCGTGGCGCTCACGGAGCGCAGCACGCGCAGCTCTGCGTCGGCGCTCAGCGTCAGGCTGCCGGCCGCCGTCAGCGCGCCGATGCGCTGCGCGACCGCCGTCTGCGTCGCCAGCGTCGGGGTGGAGATCCAGCCCGAGCCGCCGACCTGGCCGGAGATCTCGCCGTCATTGGCCGATTGCACGGCGAAGGGCGTCGTCGCGCTGCCGACATCGCCCGAGGCGTTGAGCAGGACGGTCTGCGCCGAGACCGCGACGCCGGGGAGATAGCTCGTGATCGAACCGGCATTGGCCCTGATCGAGGCCGTCCCCTGCGCGAAGACGCGGCCGATCTCGGCATTGCCGGTCGGCTTGACGAGATAGGCGTCGCCCGCGCCGGCCGAGGCCGAGACCAGCCGGCCGCCGATCTGGTAGGTGAGGGGCGTCGCGGCCGAGCCGATGCCGCCGCCGCCGGCCGAGAGCGTCAGGTCGCCGCCGGCCTCGATCTGGACCGGGGCGAGCGGCGTCGTCGAACCGGGCGCGGTGGCGACGGTGATCGCCTGCGGCGCCTGGAGGTTGATCTGGCCGGTCGCGGTGACGCGGCCGATGTTCAGCGAGCCGCTGCCGGCCTGCCCGCCGGTCGTGCCCTGCAGATAGATGTCGCCCTGCGCCGAGCCGGAGAAGGTTCCGGTCGCGCTGACGAAGAGCGGCGCGGTCTGGGCGATGTCGACCGAGGTCAGCGTCACGCCGAGCGGCACGGTTTCGATGCTGCCGACATTGACGCGCTGGCCCTGGCCGTTGGTGCCGATCAGCTTGACCGAGCCCGGGGTGGTCGCGACCGCGAGCGCCTGCAGTTCGGTGTTGGAGAGCGTGCCGCTGCGGATCGCGTCGAGCGAGATGGCGACGTCGGCCGCCAGCGAGCCGATGCTGCCGCCGATGTTCAGCGTCACGTCGCGGCCGATGATGATCGGCGTGCCGTTGCCGACCACGCCCGAGGCCGGCTGCAAGGCCGCCTGGTCGATCGCGGCGACGAGTTGGCCCGTCTGCCAGACCGAATTTGCGGTGATGCTGGAGGACAGCCCGCTGGCCGCGCCCGGCGAGCCGGTCGTGAAGCTGAAATCGCTCTCCAGCGTGGCTTCCTGGAAGCGCGCCTGCGTGTTCCAGCTCGCGCCATAGGCCTTCGCGAAGACGCTGGCGTAGTTGGCGTAGCGGTCGGCGACATAGGCCGTGACGGTCATGCCGGCGGCGTCGGCGAGCGGCTGGTAGAGCGCGGTCGCGGCCGCGTCGAGCGTGAAGACGCCGTTGCTGACGCTGCCGTTGCGGATCAGGCTCGCATAGAGCCCATAGGTCTCGGTAACGTTGCGCTCGAAGGCGGCGACGCTGGCCTGCGCCGCGGCGTCCGCGCCGTCGGCCTGCGTCAACTTCAGCTTGCCCGAGATCGTCGAGAGCTGCTCGGTCGAGAGCGACTGCGCCGCCGTCTGCCCGGTGGCGGATTTCAGCGTGCCGCTGACCACGTCGACGCGGACATTGCCGCTCGCGCTGGCGATCTGGCCGACGCGCAGGTTGCCGGACAACTGCCGGATGCCGATGTCGCCCTGAGCCGAGACGTTGACCACGCCGCCGACCTGGCTGCCGTTCGGCGCGGTCGCGGCGTTGGCCTGAATCCGCAGCGGATTGGCGAATCCGCCGATGCCGCCATCGGCGCTGCGAAGCGTGATGTTGTTGCCGGTGACATGGGTCGCGTTCTCGAAGCCCGGAGCGACGGTCAGTCCGCCGGCGATGCTGACATTGACGTCGCCGACCGGGCCGGCGTTGAGGCGGGCGACACGCGCCGCGCCCTCCATCGCGAGATGGATGCCGCCGTCGCCCGAATCGATCGTCAGCACGCCGTTATTGGTGATGCTGGCCGCGATCGGGGCGCTGGCTGAGCCGATCGACCCGCTGGCGTTGAGCGTCAGGTTCCGGGTCAGGATCGAGACGTTCGGGGCCTGGGTAATGCTGCCTGCCGTGGCGTTGAAGGTGGCGGTTCCGCTCGGGTTGACGACGTTGCCCTGCAGACGGATCGAACTGTTCGAGGTGATGGCGACCGAGCCGGCGGCGTTGCCGGCGAAGCTGATCCCGAAATCATAGTCCGCCTTCACCGAGGCCGTGACCTGAAGCCAGGCGGACCTGACATGGTTGTAGTTCCAGAAGGTGTTGGCGGTGGAGCCCGGCACCTGCTGGAAATCGCGGCTGCAGAAGCTCGGATTGTGGCCGTTGCAGCCCTCATAGAACTGCTGCGCGTTCGAGACCTCGAACACGCCGCCCTGCAGCGTCTGGTAGAAGACCGGGTCGCTGGCATAGTAGAACTGGTTATGGGTGACCCGGCCCTGCGGCGTGGTCGATTGGTTGTAGTAGTCGGGACCCGAGGAGTTGCCGTCGCCCCAGAGCCCGGTCGCCGGCCCCGCCACATAGACCCAGGGGTTGTTGGCCGAGCCGGAATTGTAACGCCAGACGCCCTGCTGGTTCGGATCGCCGCTGACCAGGTTGTCCTTGTAGACGTAGAGCTGCTGCGTCCATTCGTAGCGCGTGCCATCCTTCACGTCGTAGTTCGTGCTGTCTCCGGCGATCGTGGCGAAGCGCGGCGTGGCGTTGGCGCCGCTCAGGATCGGCTGGGCGCCGTTCAGGGTCTTGTAGACCGCGATGCCTTCGCCGGGCGTGTAGGCGTAGACGGTGGTGTTGGCGCCAGAGGTGATCAGCCGGTCGACGATCGTGATCTTGCTCGTGCTGGCGTTCGCGCCTGCGGCCGTGCCGGTGTTGATCCGGTTGGTGACGAGTTCGAGGCCGGACTGGTTGTTGAGACTCACATTGCCGAAGCCGCCATTGATCTTGATCCGGCCGAGCGGGTTCGTGCTGATGATCTGGCCGTCGAGCAGCACCGAGCCGCCGCCCGACGAGGCGTTGACGTCGTTCAGAATGAGGCGGTGGTTGACGACGTCGTAGCTGACCGGCACGGCGTTGGCGGCGGCCCAGCCGCCGCCGAAGATCTCGGCGAAGTTGGCGGTGGTGTAGCCGGCGTTGAGATAGTCCTGGCGGATAGAGGACAGGATGGCGCCGACGTTCGAACCGATATTGCCTTGCCGCTCGGTGACCCGTCCGGCCTCGATCGAGGCGTTGATGTTGATCACCGACGCCTTGATCGCGACCTGCGCGCCATAGATCTGCGAGCCGCTGCCCTGCGCCTGGACGGAACTGCTTTCGCGGTATTTCGGCACGATCGGGATCTGCGCGAAGTTGATGCCGTTGCCGAAATGATAGCCGCCGACGCAGTTGAAGCCGGTCGAGCCATAGCCGATGCAGTTGCCGTAGAAGATCGTGCTGAAGCGGAGCGCGGGATTGGCGCTGTCCTCGATGCGATGGTAGAGGTTGTAGTTGAGACTGGAGCCGGAGCCGAAATAGAGCGTATTGGCGATGGCGTTGATCGTATCGTTGATGACGTAGTTCTGCGACGGCTGGCCCGGCGTTGCGCCCGGATAGGTGATCGCGTGGGCCCATTCCGCCTGCGGCGAGGCGCCGGCATTGTACATGCCGTTGGGGCCGTTCGAGGAAATCGCGACCGCGCCGTTCGGCACCGTGACGTTGAATTGCAGCGCGTCGATGCGCTGGCCCGAGAAGCCGAACGAGCCTTGCGTGTTGTTGATCGAGACCAGCCCGCCGAGATTGGTGATGTCGCCGCCGATCAGCAGCGCCGGGCCGTAGTCGCCGATATCGGCGCGGGTGTAGGCGTTGTTAATGATGACGCTCGCCGTCCCGTTGGCGTTGACGGTCGTGCGCGTCAGCCCGTTCTGACCCTGCGCCGCGCCGGTGAACAGGATCTGCCCGGTCGAGAGGTCGGGGATATAGGCGCCGCCATCGAGGATCAGATAGGCGGCGCTGTTGTTGACCACCGTGATCGTCGGCCCACCATTGGCGGTCAGCGTGCCATTGCCCTGGATCGTGTCGCCATTGACATAGACATTGCCGCCGGCGGCGTAGAGCTGGCTGATCCGGTAGGCCCGCACCAGCCCCGGCGCGACGCCGCCGACCAGCGTATCGGCGACGGCCGTTTCGGCGATCGTGCCGTTGAAGGTGGTGTAGTTGGCGCGAACGTAATCGACCGCGTTGAAGGCCGGGTCGTGCGTCACGGTCACCGGCGCGCCGCCCGCCTTGATATAGACCGTCGGCTGTTCGGTCGTCCCGCAGATCGAGCCGCCATTCGGGCCGCAGCCGATGATGATCTGCTGCTCGTGGAAGACGCCGCCGACGGCGCGGCCGTTCATCACCACGGTCGAGGTCGCCGACGCGCCGGGGCTTTCGTCGCGCTGCGTCACCGGGATGAAATAGAGCTGGTAGCCATGGCCGACGCCCTCGGTGTTGGGCGTGACCGTGCCGTTATAGGCGCCGAGCGTGACGTTCTGGGCGCTGAGCAGCGCAGCCCCCGTGTTGACGTTCAGCCGGGCGTTGTTGACCAGATCGGTCGATGCGTCCGCGTCCGGCACGGCGATCAGGCCGCGCACATAGCCGACGGCGGTGGCGTCGCCATAGATCGCGGTGGAAGCGATGCCCGACGCGTCGCGTCCGGCGGTCACGTTGACATTGTCGAGGCCGGTCAGCGTGCTGTTGGCGCCGATCGTCACGGTCTGGTCGGTGCGGATATTGGTGTCGGCCTCGGCGACGCCGACGGCGGCGAGGCCATAGGTCGTCACCAGCGCGTTGGTTTTCACCGTCGCGGTCGTATAGGTGCCGATATTGATCGTCCCGGCCGAGGTCAGCGTGTTGCCGGTCCCGAGCGTGACCTCGTTGTCGACGCGCGCCCGATATTGCGAGGTGACGCCAGAACCTTGCAGCAGGCCGCCGGTCGTCAGCGTCACCGTATCGTCGGCCGCGAGTTCGGAAATCGCCTGCATCGCGATCGGGCCGGGCGAGGAGAGCGCGTTGGAGCCGCTGGCGAACATGGCGTCGTTGCCGACGACGACCCTGGAGGCGCCGTCGATGCCGATCGTCGATTTCGCGCCGACGCCGTTGATGCCGCCGCCCGCGCCGGCGCTGATCGTGTCGCCGAGCGCAAGCTGGCGGAAGATGTTGCGGCTTTCCAGTTCGATGCCCTGGATGCAGCTCGTGACGTAGCAGCCATTGGTGCCGTTGCCGATCGCGCTGAAGAGGACGGAGGCGCCGAGATCGACCAGCACGTCGGAGCGCGCAGTGTGGTTTGCGAGCGAGGCGCTGGCCCCGAGCGCGGCGGCCTGCACCGCGTCGACCAGATTGGCGTAGGAATCGGTGTGCTGCGCGGTGACCTGGATGGTGTTGGCGCCGATCTGCGTGCGCGCGCCGATCCGCGCCGTCACGCTCGCGGTGTTGGCCGTGTCGGCCTGCGCGCCCGCGCCGGCAATAAGCCCGCCGCTGCCCGAGACGGCCTTGGCGATCTGCGTGTCGCTGCCGGTCGCGTTCAGGCTGAAGCTGCTCGCGCCGCCGCCGGTCATGCGGGCGTCGGCCCCGAGCGTGGCGCTGGTCGTCGCGGTCGAGCGCGCATCGGCCAGCACGGCGCCGACCGAGTATTTGCCGGCGATCGAGAAGCCGGTCGAGGACGCGATCTGGCGCGTGGCGCTGTCTGCGGCGATTTTCACGATGGCGTTGGGCAGGCGGACATTGTCGCCGGCCGAGGCGGTGACGGTCGAGGTCGTGCTCGCGCCCGCGTCCGAGCCGACCGCGCTGGCGTAATAGGCGCCCGAGCCGGCGAAGGACCAGGCGGCCGCGCCTGTGCCGCCGCGGGCGAACTGGCCGGTCGAGCCGGGCGAGCCGCCGATCGTCGTCACCGGCGCGCCGAAGATCGCGCTGGTGGCGAGGATCGAGAGCGAGCCGGCCGTCAGCGCGCGCTGCGCCGCCGCGCCGCCGTCCATGGCGGCGATCACGGTCTGGTTCACCGTGGCGCGCGAGATCGCGACGCCGACCGCGAGTCCGCCGGTGACGGAAACGCCGTAGGCGGCGGCCTTGGCGTCCGGCGTCGCGGTGGCCGAGACGGTGATCGCGCCCGTGCCGACATTGACCTGGGCGTTGTCGCCGAGACGGGCCTCGACGCGCGAGGTGTCGCTGGCGCGGGCATCGGCGCCGACGCCGGCGACCAGCAGGCCGCCCGCGCCGGCCTTGGCCGAGGCGTAGGAGATGCCATTGCTGCTGGCGGTGACCGAAAGCGCGGTGCCGCCGGACAAGGTCGCATTGGCTGCGAGGGTGGATGTCGCGGTTCCGGTCAGGCTGCTGCTGGCGAGCGAGACGCCGAGCGCCCCGCCTCCGGCCGCCGCCGCGCCGAGCGCATCCGCCCGCGAGCCCTGCGTCGTGCTGGCGCTGATCGTGGTCGCGCCGGTGACGGCGAGCGTGCCGCCGAGCCGGGCCGTGAGCGTGTTCGAGACCGCGCCCTGCGCCACCGCAGCCCCCGCCGCCGCCGTGCCCGAGCCCGCGCCGGCCTCGACCGCGATGCGCGAGGCCGCCCCATTCGCGCCGTCGATCGCCGAGGCGTTGACGGTGACGGAGCCCGTCGTGACGGTCATCTGGTCGAGCCGGGCGCTGACCGCGTCGGCGACCGTGGTGAAGCCGAGCGCCGCGCCGACGCCGATGCCGCCGACGCCGATGCCGAGCGCGGTGTTGTCTGTCGAGGTCTTCGAGGTCGAGGTGACCGAGACCGATGTCGCCGTGATCGAGCCGACGAGCGCGGTCGCGCTTGTCTGCGCGCCGCTCGAATCGAGCAAAGCGGTGGCGCTGATCGCGCTCGGCGTCGCCGTGCGGGCGCGGTTGCTGGTGAACCAGGCGTATTGCGAGGCGGCGTAGCTGCTGACTTCGCTGAAGGTCGCGGTGCGGCCGAGCTCGGCGTCGGCTGCGGCCTGATAGACGGCCTGGCCGGACCCGCGCAGCGAATAGAGCCCGTTCACCGGAACGCCGTTGGCGAGCAGCGTGGCGAAGGCGTCGTTGGCGGCGATCCTGACCTGCGTGTCGCTCGCGCCCGGCGTCGTCGCCTGGACGATCTCGCGATAACCGCTCAGACCGGCGTCGCCGATGACATATTGCAGATTGGCCGCCTTCAGCGCGGCATAGCGCGCCGCCGCGTAGTCGCGCACCTGCTCGTCGATCACCGTGACCTGGGAGAGGGCGGTCGCGGCGTTGGCGCGCAGCGCCTCGACGCCGCTGGCGGTCAGGGTCAGCACGCCGTTGACGACGGTCCCATTCTGGATCAGCGCGAGATATTCGGCGCTCGCGGTCGCGCGGAGCTGGTCGTCCGTCTGGCCAGAGGCGTTCGATCCGAGCAATGTCCGGTAAGCCGCGAGCCCGCTCGTGCTCAGCAGGAAACCCGGATCGACCGCCGTAAGCTGGTTGACGCGCGAGAGCGTGCCGTTGCCGCCGATGTTGAGGTCCGCGCCGGAGGGCGCGCCGGCGCCGACCGAGATGACGTTGACCGCCGCGCCGAGGCCGAGCGAGCCGCCCTGGCCGATGGTGAAGGCGTTGGCGTCGACGCTGCGGTCGCTGACCGCCTGGACAACGACCGCGCCCGTCGTGTTGACGGTGCTGTTGGTCAGATCAGCGAGCACGCTCGAATCGAGGCTCGCGACATTGGTCGCCGAACCCAGGCCGATGCCCGAGCCGCCGATGGCGGCGACGCCTGTTTCCGGCGTGATCGTCGTCGTCTCGCGGGCGATGATGTTCAGCGAGGCGTCGACGGTCTGGCCGGCCAGCTCCTGGATCGAGGTGCGCCGCTGGATCGAATTCACGCCGTAGAGCCCGGCGCGGGTCGTGTTGGCGACATCGATCAGGTTGACCATGCCGGCGACGCCGACGATGCCCGCCGCCGCGCCGCCGGCCGCCAGCGCGGTGAAGCTGTTGGCGCTGGTCGCCAGAACGTCGACCCGGCCGAAAATGCTCATCGTGGTGACGTTCGCGCCGCCGCCGACCGTCGCCAGCGTCGTGCTCTGGCTGCGGGCCACGACGAAGGCGCTGCCGAGCGCGACGCCGGGGCCGGCCGCGCCGACACCGGCGACGCCGTAGAAGCCGTTCGTGCTGTCGGCGCTCACGCGCAGCGAGGCGGCGTTGAGGATGCCCTGATCGACGTTTGCCGTCGTGACCGCCTCGAAGCTGTTGACGAGGCCGCTCGCCGCCGCGCCGAGGACGCCGGCCGAGAAGCCGATCGTCTTGCCGGTCGAGGATTGCGAGGACACCGCCGCGACCTGGACCGCGCCGACGCCGCCAAGGCCGGCCTGGCTGGTCGAGATCGTGCCCGTGGTCGAATTCGTCAGCGAGGCGCTGGTGCGGCGCTTCAGCGTGGTCTGCGCGTCGGCGCCAGCGCCCGCCGCGCCGCCGATCGCGCCGACGACGATGTAGCTGCCGGCAAAGGAATGGCTCGCGGCGTCGACCACGATCGCGGTCGGATTCTGGCCGGCGTTCAACCGCGTGTCGATCGTGCTGGCGTCGATCGAGGCCAGCGTCTCGCCGCCGAGGCTGTTGCGGATGGTGACGTAGCCGACCGCGCCGCTGATCGGATAGACCGCGATGCCGGCGGTCACGGCGTTCGCCATCACCGCCTGCCGCGAGGTCGCGACGACGGCGAGGCCGCGCACGCTGCGGCTCGCCATCGCCAGATCGGGCAGGGTGGTCGAGGGCCCGGTCGGGTTGGAGAGGCTCGGCGGGCTGACGAGCGCGCCGCTGGCGATGCTCAGCGAACCCGTGCCGTTGACGCGGGCGTCGACCGAGCTTGTCTCACCAATCGAGGCGATGGTGCTGCCGCCGATCGTGTTGCTGACGACCGAGAGGCCGCCGGCGACGCTGGGCGAGCCGCCGGCCGCGCCGAGCGCGCCGGCCGAGACCGCGATGCCGTCATGGTTGGTCGCGATCACGCCGACATTGTTCTCGGCGATGATGTCGGCGCGCTTCACGGTCGCGGCGACGTTGGTTCCGATGCTGCTGGTGGCGACCGAGCCGGCGAGGCCGACCTGGCGCGAGATCGCGATGCCGATGGCGAGCGTGGTGATCTTCGCGGTCGAGGTGGCCGTCGCCGCCACGTCGCGCGAGGAGCGCAGCCGCGCATCCTCGATCGTGGAGGAGACGTCGTTGCCGATGCTGTTCTCGACCACCGAGAGGCCGACAGCGGCCGAGCCGAAGCCGAGCCCGAGCGAGCCCGCCGTGCCGCGGATGGTCGCGGTCGCGCTGCCATTCAGCAGGATGTCGCGCGCGGTGACGATGGTGCCCGTGCCGGTGATGCCGGCGCGCACGACATTGTCGACCGATTGCAACGCGACCGAGGCGACGCCGGCGAACTGTCCGGTCGCCCCGCCAAGGCCGATCGCGACGCCGGTGATGCTCGCGCCGTCCTGCGCCCGGACCGACACGTCGCCGCTCGCGGTCAGGACGACGTTGTCGATCGTGGCGATATGGCCCTGCGATACCTCGTTGCTGAGGAAGGAGATGCCGACATTGTTGCGCCCGACCTGGACCGCGCCGGTGATGGCGACGATCGCGGCTCCGTTCGGATTCGGATCGCCGCCATTGGCGACGGAGCCGTCGAACTCGATCTGGGCCGCGTCGGCCTGGGCGAAGGTCTGGCGGCCGGCGATGATGGCGTCGAAGGTGGCGTCGCGGCTGCTGTCGGCGGTGACGACGACATCGCCGGAAATCGTGATCGTCGGGACCGCGCCGACCGTGCCGCTGATCTCGGCCCGCGTCGTCGGCGTGACCTTGTTGAAGACGAAGGCGCCCGAGAGTCCGTTGCCGCCGAGGCCGGCGCTGACGGCGCCCGAGACGATGCGGCTCGAATTCGAGGCGACGACGTTGAGCCCGTTGAGATTGACCAGGCTGGAGTTGCGGATCGTGGCGCTGACCGCGTCCCCCCCGCTTGGATCGCCGATGCTGGCATAGCTCAGCGACAGGCCGACGCCGGATTGCGCGCCGAGATAGGCCGAGCCGCCGCCGATGCCGATATCCGTGGTCTGGTAGGCGTTGACGCTGGCGATCTTCGAGACCGAGGTGGCGGTGTCCCCGGTGATGGCGGAGTTGGCGATCGAGGCTCCGACCCGGTTGGTGACGAGGCCGACCGCCGCCGAGATCGCGGCAGCGCCGTTGCCGCCGGCCGAAACGGCGAGGCCCACGCCGACGATCGTCACCCGCCCGCCGGCGATGGCCTGAACCGAGGTGTCGTAGGCGCCGGTCAGGATCGAGCCGTCGATCCGGGAATCGGTGCTGTTGTCGAGGATGCCGATCGCGACGGCGCCGGCGATCGCGCCGCTCGCACCCGAGGTGCCGGCGAGATTGGCGGCGGCCGCGCCGGAGCCGACCTCGATGATCGTCGAGTTGATCGCCCTGACCGAGGTGGTCAGCCCGGCATTGTCCTTCTTCTGGAGCCTCGCGCCGTCGATCCAGGCGGAGGTGCCCATCGTCGTCAGCGCGACGGCGGCGGTGCCGGCGGCCGAGAGGCTGGGACCGCTGCTGGACTGCTTGGAGAAGCTCGCCGCGAGATCGCGCACCGCCTTGCTCGTGCCGGGCGGCAGGGTGATCGCGACCGCGCCGTCGGCGGCGGCGGCCGCGACCGAGGCCGCCGTGATGCGCCCGGTCGTCGCCGCCTCGACCGCGATCGAGGCCGTCGTGATCAGCCCCTGCGGCGCGACGCCGGCAAGCCGGCCATCCGTCAGATCGTCGGAATTGTCGCCGACATAGGCGCGCGTCACCGAGCCCGCGTCGAGGACCGCGACCGAAATGCCGATGCCGTTGCCGCCGCCGCTCACCAGCGCGCCGCTCAGCGCGAAGACGGAGACGAACTGGTCGGCCTTGACCGAAACCGTATTGGCGGTGACGACCGCCGCGTTGCTGATCGAAGCCAGCGTCTGGTTGTGAATGCCCGAGAGCGAGACCATGCCGTTGAGCGCGATCGTCCCGGCCGAACGGCCCGAGGTGGTCGCGATCACGAACATCTTGTCGGAGGTGTCGGCGGTGACCGACAGGTCGGTCGCCGTGATCGTCGCGCCGGCCGCCACCGCGGCGACGGTCCTGCTGCTGCGGCCGATATCGAGGAGCGAGCCGCCCGCAGCCGAGCCGGTGCCGCCGTTGACGCCGCCGGTGAAGCCGAAATTGCCGCCGACATCGACGGAGTGCTGGTCGGTGTCGGCGACGATGCTGACGCCCTGGCTCCAGTTCTGCAGATAGTTGCCGGCCAGCGTGGTCGACCACGGGCCGATCCCCGAGGTCTGGTTCAGCGTCGCGCCGCTGGCGATATAAGCCGAGGTGTCGTTGCTGACCCGGAAATAATCGACCGCTCCGGCGAGCCCGAGATCGGTCGAGGAGGACGAGGCGTTGGCGTAGCTGGTCAGGATGTTGTTGACGATGCCGAGATTGCCGTTGAGGTGAGAAAACACCTCGCCGAGGCCGGACCAGTTGGTCCAGGTGTTGGAGATCGGGTTCTCGCTGAGCGCGGCGACGCCGATGCGGTTGGCGTTGATCGTCACGCCCGAGCCGACCGAAGCGGTCGAGCTGTGCCGATAGTTCCCGACGGCGATGCCGAAGGAGAGCGAGATTTCCGCTTCCGGATTGGAGCCGGTCGGGTCCTTGGAGTTCGAGTTCGTCGAGCTGTCGGCGATCAGGCGCAGGCCGAAATCGCGCTGGCGGCTGGCCACCACGACATCGCCCGACGCATGGATCGTGGGCGCGGTCCCGCCTGGATCGGCTGCGATCGCGGCGCTGGCGCTCAGATTGCTGCTGGCGATCGTGACCGCGCTGCCGACCTTGATCGGCACGCCCGATGACGCGTTCGACAGGCTGCCGAAGAGCTGGCTCAGCAGGTTCGAAACCGTCGAGCCGGCCGGGCCGGCGTTGAAGAGAACATTGTCGCCGGTCGTCGCCGACGAACTCGTGGCGTTTTTGGTCGTGTCCGACAGCGCCTGCACCGTCACGTGCTGGACCTTGTCGGCGCTCGTTCCCAGCGATGCGCCGAGCAGCGCGTCGGCCTCGGCCCTGTAGTCGGCATAGGCGACGGCGATGCCGGCGACGCCGCCCGAAGCCGCGACCGCCGAGGACGATGTCGAAAGCGAGTTGGTGTTCTTCGCCGTGACGGCGATCGTCCCGAACCCGGAGGTCGCGCCGGCGGTGACCGTGGCGCCGGAATGGACCTTGGCGGCGGTGGTGACATCAACGAAACCATAGGCGACGGTCGCGGCGACCAGGCCTGTGCCGACCGAGACCGAGATCGCCGAGACCGCGAGCTTGACGTCGTTCTCGGCGCTGACCGTCAGGTTGCGGCCGACCTTGATCGTCGCGCCCGAGGCGACATCGGCCGTGACCGTGCCGAAAATCTCGCCGATCGAGACCGCCGCCGCGAACGGGTTGCCGCCGCTCAGCGTGATCGCGGGCAGGGAGGCCTCCTGCCGGGCCTTGGCCGTGATGCTGACGTCGCGCGTCGCCTCGATCGTCGCGTCGTCGACGACGCGGATCCGGCTCAGCGCCCGGCTGCCGACATAGCCGCCATTCAGGCCGAACAGGATGCCGCCCACGCTTTGCGCCCCGAGGGCCAGCAGCGAGCCGGCCGAAGGATCGACATAGGAGGCGACGGCGGTCGCATCCGCCTTCAGCGCGATGTCCCGCCCGGTGATCGTGCCATGGATGTCGATGGTCGAGGTGGCGGTGGCCATGCCGGCGATGCGGATGTCCGAGGTGGTCGCGTCGAGCGTGACATCGCCTGCCGTGAACGCGCTGCCCGCGCTGACGCCGGCGAGCAGCGAGCCATAGACCGCGATATTCGGCGCGGTGAGCAGGATCGAACCCGAATCCCCTATGGATGGATTGGACGCCGAGAGCACGCCGCCATTGGCCGAGCGGTCGAACTGGCGCGTGTCGATGACGCCATCGGCCGCGATCGTGATGCTGTTCGTCGCCAGCAACGACACATCGGTGCCGTTGGTGATCATGCTGGCGCTGCCGCCCGTGCCGATGATCAGGTCTTCCGGATCGATATAGAGCAGGCCGGCTTTGCCGGAGCGGGCCGAGAGGTCGACATCGACCGCGCCGAGCGTCACCGTCTTCCTGGCGCTGAGTTCGGTGAAGCCGCCGTCGCCGGTCAGCCCGCCCTTGCCCCGGAAGACCGCGCCGGCCTCGACGTCGAGATTGGTGCCGGCGAGCACCTTGATCTCTCCGCCCTTGCCGGCGGCGGCCTGCGCCGCGCTGACGTCGAAATGCGCGCCGCGCGCGATCGAAATGGTCGTGTCGGAGGTCAGCGAGACCTTGCCGCCGTCGCCGGTGTTGACCGCAGGCTTGGCCGCGCCGCCGGATGTCGTGGCGCGCGGGGAGGGGGCTGCGCCCTGAGCGCTGATCCGGGCCGTGCCCGCGATGACCGTGCCCTTGCCGGAATGGACGGTGATCGTGCCGGCCGGGCGCCGCCTCGTCGCATTGGCGCTGAGCGTGCCGGAAATGCGCGCCGTGCCGGCCGCGACGATCTCGATGCCGCCGCCCTTGCGCGCCACCATCGCGCCGCCATGGCGGACGCCCGAGGTGTTGACGCTGGCGGCGAACGCCGTCTGGTGCCGCCGGCGGCGCTCGCCGACATCGACGGGGGCCGCGTTGGCGGTGATCTGGCCGCTGACGCTGACCGAATGGCCGTGCAGCGTGACGCCGCGCCTCGCGTTGACGCGGCCCTCGATCGAGATCGCGCCATCGGGCGAGATCGGCACGTCGTTGGCGCGAAGCCGCGCGGCAAGCGTCTCGTTGACCACGCCACCTGGGCTGATCACGCCCTCGAGGAACTCGCGCGTCGGCGTATTGACGGTGAGCCGGCCGGTGTTGATCACGCCCGATGGCCCGACTGTGAAGCCCGCCGAATCCGAGAAATAGACGTGCCCGCCGATCGAACCGTTCTTGTAGGAATTCAGGATGCCGTTGACGACCACGGGGCCGTTGCGGACGATGTTGACCAGCGCGCCGGTGTTTTGTGGCAGGTGCATGTTGACGGTCGAGCCGGCGCCCTGCTCGAAGCGGCTGAACGAGTTGTAGCCGGCGCCGCCGGCGATCGTCTTCGTCGTGATCGTGGTGGTGGCGCCCTCGACCGCGATCGCGGTCTGCGTCCGGCCGTCGGTGGTGATGACGTTCTGCGCGAAGGCCGGCGCGTTCCAGAGGGCCAGCGCCATCGCCTGGCCGACGAGGCAGCGATTCCGGAAAGCCCAGACGGTCGCGCCGGGCTTGCTGGCGGGGAGCGGACGCAGCATTGCGAAGCCGGGTCCGGGCGCATGTCGGCCTGGAGCGATACCGAGCTTCGGAGAGGGAAGCTTGCGACGGGCGATCGGCAAAGGCGAGGTCCTTCAGGCTCCGACCGGACAGTCGGATTTCCGGTCGACCTGCCGAAACGTGGACCGCGCTGTCGTCACGTTACGAAACGAGACGAAGCGCGCAACCCAAGCCTCACCAATGGTAAACCTGAACCTCCTTAGCAAAGCTGCGGGATTCGTGTGCAACACTGGGCCAACGCAATGCGAACGACCGTTCGCATTTGACGTTCTCGACGGCAAATTGCCCGTTCATATGTCATTTACCTTAACGCGAAAGCGCCGCGGGCATCGTGCTGGAAACGGCGGCACCGGTCTTTCTGAGCCGGATCCGGCCGGTCTCCCCTTCAGCCCCAGACCTCGCGGGCCGTCTCGACGATCAGTTCGAGCTTCTTCCACTGCTCGTCCTCGGCCAGCGTGTTGCCTTCCTCGGTCGAGGCGAAGCCGCATTGCGGCGAGAGGCAGAGCTGGTCGAGCGGGACGAATTTCGAGGCCTCGTCGATGCGGCGCCTGAGATCGTCCTTGCTCTCGATCGTGCCGGTCTTCGAGGTGACGAGGCCGAGCACGACATGCTTGCCCTTGGGCAGGAAGCGCAGCGGCTCGAAGCCGCCCGAGCGGTCATTGTCCCACTCCATGAAATAGCCGTCGACCGGCATGGAGTTGAACAGCACCTCGGCGACCGGCTCGTAGCCGCCCGATGCGATGAAGGTCGAGCGGAAATTGCCGCGGCAGAGATGCATGGTGATGGCGAGATCGGCCGGCTTGTCCTTCAGCGCTTCGCGCACCATGCCGGCATAGATCTCGGGCTGATGCGCCGGATCGTCGCCGCGCGCCCGCAACATCTCGCGCTGTTCGGGGTCGCAGAGATAGGCGAAGGAGATGTCGTCGAGCTGGAGGTAGCGGCAGCCGACGTCATGGAAGGCATGCACCGCCTTGTTGTAGGCCGATCCGACATCGGCATAGAACGCCTCCATCTCCGGATAGACGCCCATGTTGATCATCTTCCGGCCGCCCCGGTAGTGCAGCATGCTCGGGCCGGGGATGGTCATCTTCGGCGTCGAGCCGGGCGAGACGTTGTCGCGCAGGAAGGTGAAGTGCTCCAGCATCGGATGGCCGGAGAAGCCGACCTTGCCGGTGATCCGCAGCGACTTGGAAATGCCGACGCCGCCCTTGAAGTTCATGCCGGAATCGGCGGTGATCGCGTCGATCCCGTCCAGTTCCTCCATGAAGTCGAAATGCCAGTAGGCGCGCCGAAACTCGCCGTCGGTAACGCCCTTCAGCCCGACCGCCTCCTGCTGGGCGATCAGCTTGCGGATTTCCGTGTCCTCGACCGCCTTCAGCGCGGCGGCGTCGATCTCCCCCTTGGCGCGCCTGGCGCGGGCGTCTGAGACGGCCCGCGAACGCAGAAGGCTGCCGACCATGTCGGCGCGGAACGGGGGCTTGGTGGTCATCATGGGCTGAATCCTTTGAAGTTTTGGCGCGTTCCCCTTCCCCTCGTGGGGAGGGGTTAGGGGTGGGGGGCGATCGACGGGGTGAGCGGTTCGCCCGGTCGCTCGCCCCCCATCCCCATCCCTTCCCCACCAGGGGGAAGGGAGGAGCCTTGTCGCCGGACGCGCGCCGGCCTTTCAGCGACGGCGAGATGGGCCGCCATCGCCGCTTCGTCTGCCAGCAAGGCTGCGGAGTCGGCCGCATGCGCGATCGCCCCGCGTTCGAGGATGATGGCGCGGTCGGTGAAGGGCAGGATCTTGCGCGCCTTCTGCTCGACCAGGATGGTGGTCAGGCCGGCCTCCCGGTTGAGCTTTGCGATCGCCGCCAGCAATTCGTCGACGATGATCGGGGCCAGCCCCTCCAGCGGCTCGTCGAGCAGCAGCAGCCTGGGGTCGAGCATCAGGGCCCGCGCCACCGCCAGCATCTGCTGCTCGCCGCCCGAGAGCTGGCTGCCGAGATTGCGCCGCCGCTCGGCTAGGCGCGGAAACAGCGCGTAGGCGCGCGAGGCGGTCCAGCCCGTGCCGCGCTGCACGGCGGTGAGGTTCTCCTCGACCGTGAGCGAGCGGAAGATGTTGCGCTCCTGCGGCACCCAGCCGATGCCGGCCGCCGCGCGCTTTTCGGGCGCAAGCCGGGTGATATCGGCCCCGTCGAAGCGGATCGAGCCCGCGACATGGCGCGTCAGCCCCATGATCGTGTCGATCAGCGTGGTCTTGCCGACGCCGTTGCGTCCGAGCAGCGCCAGCGCCTGCCCCTTGGCCAGCGAGAGCGAGAGCCCGTTGATGACGACGGCGTCGCGATAGCCGGCGACCAGTCCCTCGATCTCCAAAAGGTCAGACATGGGTGTCCTCCCCAAGATAGACGGCTTTCACGCGCGGATCGGCCGAGATCTCGTCGACGGAGCCCTCGGCGAAGAGCTGGCCCTGGACGAGGACGGAAATCCGGTCGGCGAAGGAAAAGACCAGCTCCATGTCGTGTTCGATCAGCAGCACGGTGACGTCGTCGGGCAGCGCCGCCACGCTGTCGAGCACGTCATGGCGCTCGTCCTCGGGCACGCCGGCCGCCGGCTCGTCGAGCAGCAGCAGCTTCGGCCTGCAGGCCAGGCCGAGCGCCAGTTCGAGCAGCCGCTGCCGGCCATAGGGCAGGGTCCGCGTCCGCCGCGTCATCAGCTCGCCGAGCTTCATCCGCCGCAGCAGCGCCTCGGCCTCGTCGATCACGCCCGAATCCCGGCCGACGCGGTTCCACCAGCGCGCGCCGGAGCCCTGCCGCTCGGCGATGGCGAGGCTGACCGCTTCGATCGGCGTCAGCTCCATGAAAAGCTGGTTGATCTGGTAGGTGCGCGCCATGCCGCGCCTGACGCGGCCCTGCTGGCTGACGCCGGTGACGTCCTCGCCATGCAGCGCAATCGAGCCCGAGGTCACGGGCAGCACGCCGGTCAGCAGGTTGATGAAGGTGGTCTTGCCCGCGCCATTGGGGCCGATCAGCGCGTGGCGCGCGCCGGGCGCTACGGTGAGCGAGACGTCGGCATTGGCCTTGAAGCCGCCGAAGGACTTGCTTAGCGCCGTGGTCTGGACTGCGGCGGTCATGATTTGCGCTCTTCTGGCCTTCGCGCCCCCAGCAGCCGCAGCAGCGGCGCGAAGGGGCGGGCGATCTGTTCCATCAGCCGGTCGCGGCCGATCAGCACGAGGATGACCAGGATCGCGCCCATCCAGAAGATCCAGTAGGCCGGCGTGATCGCCGACAGCGTGTCCTTCATCAGCTTGAAGGCGATCGCGCCGATCAGCCCGCCATAGAGATAGCCCGAGCCGCCGATGACCAGCACGAGCAGCGTGTCGGCCGAGCGGGCGAAATCCAGCACCTCGAGCGAGACGAACTGCGTCGTCTGGGTCAGGAGCGCGCCTGCCATCCCGGCATAGACCGCCGCTACCGTGTAGATCGCGACGATGCGGCGGGCCGGCGCGATGCCGATGGTGGCGGCCCGCAGCGGATTCTCCTTCAGCGCCCTGAGCGACAGGCCGAAGGGCGAGTGAACCAGCCGCCGCGCCAGCAGGAAAAGCAGAAAGGTCACGGTGAGGCTGTAGCTGTAGGCTGTGGTCCCGGCGAAATCGAACGCGAAGCGCCCGAGAATGGGTCCGAGCGTGATGCCGAGCAGCCCGTCCGCGCCGCCGGTGATCCAGTCGAGCCGGTTGGCGAGTTCGTGCAGGATCAGCGCGACGCCGAGCGTCACCATGAGTCGGGTCAGGTCGGTGCCGCGCAGGATCATGAAGCTCGCGAGAAAGCCGACGACCCCGGCGATCGCGCCCGAGAGCAGGAGCCCTGTGACGGGCTCCGACACGCCATTCTTGGCGAGCAGGCCCGCCGCGTAGGCCCCGACGCCGAAGAAGGCCGCGTGCCCGAGCGAGACGATGCCGGCATAGCCGAGGATCAGGTCGAGCGAGAGCGCGAACAGTCCGAGGATCGCGATCTCGTTGAGCAGGAGATGGCGGTTCGGCAACAGAAGAACCAGCGCGAAGGCGCTGGCCCAGAACAGGAATTCAGGCCAGCGCCAGGCCGCCTTGCGATGCAGGAAATCCTGCGGCGAGATCTCCTCGCGGCTCTGGACGGCGTCGGGTTTCAGCGGCGCGTTCATCAGCGCCCCCGCGCGAACAGGCCGTGCGGACGCAGCATCAGCACGGTGATCATGGTCACGTAGATGATGAAGGCGCCGAACTGCGGCACGAGATACTTGCCCATCACGTCGGCGACGCCGAGCAGGAGCGCCGCCAGCAAAGGCCCGGTCAGGCTCGACGTGCCGCCGACGGTGACCACGATCAGGAAGTAGAGCATGAATTTGAGCGGGAAGGTCGGATCGAGGCCGACGATCTCGGTCGCCAGCGCTCCGCCCAGGCCCGCCAGCCCCGAGCCGACCGCGAAGGTCACGGCGAAGACGGTCCCGACAGGAATGCCCAGACCGCGCGCGACGCGGCCATCGTCGACGGCGGCGCGCAACTGGCTGCCGAAGCGAGTCGATGCCAGGGCCCATTGCAGCGTCAGCGCCAGCAGGCCGCAGATCACCATGATCATCAGGCGGTAGCGGCCGATGCCGACGCCGAAAACCTGGATCTGCCCTTTCAGATAGTCCGGAAGCTGCAGGAACTGCTGCTGCGAGCCCATCATGTAGTCCATCGCCGCGATCGACATGAAGACGAGGCCGATCGAGAACAGCACCTGGTCGAGATGCTCCCGGCCATACATCCGGCTGTAGAGCGCGCGTTCGAGCAGCAATCCGAGCGTCGCGCTGGCGAGGAAGGCCAATGGCAGCGCCGCGAGGAACGGGACGCCGAGCCGGTTGACCAGAATGACGGTGGCGTAGCCGCCCGCCATCGCGAAGGCGCCATGGGCCAGGTTGACGAAGTTCATCAGGCCGAGCGTGATCGACAGGCCGCAGGCCAGCACGAACAGCAGCATGCCATAGGCGATCCCGTCGAACAGGATGGTGGCCATGAGGAGGCTTGTTCCGGCTGGCGAGGAGGGGCGGATCGAAGCCGGCGAGCCCGGCTCCGATCATGGTCGGCAGAATCGCAGTCGGCCGCTTACTTGCGGGCAGCCTTCACCGGATCCTTGACGTTCTCGACCGTGGCGAACTCGACATTGTAGAGTTCTCCGCCGACCTTCTCGACCTTGCGGATGTAGATGTTCTGGACGATCTCGCGGGTCGCGGCGTCGATCGAGATCGGCCCGCGCGGGCTCTCCCAGGCCATGCCCTTCATCGCTTCGACGAGGCCGGCGCCGTCGGTCGCGCCATTGGTCTTTTTCAGCGCCTCGTAGATCAGGTGCATGCCGTCATAGCCGCCGACCGACATGAAGTTCGGGCGCATGTTGTTGTTGGCCTTCCGGAAGGCCTCGACATAGGCCTTGTTCAGCGCGCTCGGATGAGCGGCCGAGTAGAAATGCGCCGTGATCGAGCCGATAGCCGCGTCGCCGAAGCCGTTGAGCACGTCGTCATCGGTGATGTCGCCGGGGCCGATCAGCCTTATCCCGGACTTGTCGAGCCCGCGCTCGATGAACTGCTTCATCAGCACCGCGCCGACTCCAGACGGCACGAAGACGAAGAGCGCGTCGGGGGCGGCGTCCTTCACGCGTTGCAGGAACGGCGCGAAATCGGGGTTCTGCAGCGGCACGCGCAGCGACTGCACGACCTCGCCGCCGCCGGCCTTGAACGCCTCGGCAAAGTATTTCTCGCTGTCATGGCCCGGCGCGTAGTCGGAGACGAGGCTGACCACCTTCTTGACGCCGTTCGTGGCAGCCCAGCCTCCCATCGTCGCCGCCGACTGCGCCTGCGTGAAGCTCGTCCGGGCGATGAAGGGCGAGGCGTCCGTGATGATCGAGGTTCCCGCCGCCATCACGACCATCGGCACCTTGGCCTGCGTCGCGATCGGCGCGGTCGACATGGCAAGCGGCGTCAGGCCGAAGCCGGCGATGACGCTGACCTTGTCGTTGAGGATCAGCTCCTGGGCGATGCGCCTGGTCACGTCGGGCGTGCCGGTGTCGTCCTTGACCACGAGTTCGAGCGTCTTGCCTGCGACGCCGGCGCCCTTCTGGGCCATGTAGAGCTTGGCGGCGGCCTCGATCTGCCGTCCGGTCGAGGCGAAAGGCCCGGTCATCGGCAGGATCAGCCCGACCTTGACCACCTGCTGCGCCTGCGCCGGCAGGCCTGCCGCGCCCAGCGTCAGGGCCGCGCCGCCGAGAGCGAGCGCGGAGCGCCGTGATAATGTCGATTTGGTCTTCGTCATTGTAACCTCCCAATATGTGCGATTATCGCACTCTTATTCTGAATTCGCACAGTTTTCGGCTGCGAGGCGGATACTGTCAATCGGCTAGACAGGCGGCGTGCCTCGTCGACGTTCGAGCCCCTGCGGATTGGCTGCGCTGAGTACGGATGCGGCGCTCCTGATCCGTCGCGCTTCGTCCCACCCGATCCTGCCTTGTCCGCTTCTCGTCCCTGAACGCATCGGCCAGCCTTTCAGACATCGAGCAAGGTGCGGATCAGCGCCGCGCCCGGCACCAGCGTCAGCGCCTCGCGATGGCGCAGCGCACGGCTCAGGTTGCGTGCGGCGAGCCGCGAGTGTTCGCGCATGACCTGTTCGGCGCGCGCGCCCTCATGGGCGGCCAGCGCCTCGACGATGCAGCGATGCTGGTCCTGCGCCACGATCAGCACCGTTCCGGCGCCTGGCATGTCGGCCTGGGCCATCACGAAGGCGCTGGGCGACGCGAAAGGCAGCGTCATCACCCGCTCGATCTGCCGCTCCAGCGCGCCGCTCCCGGCCAGCGCGATGACCTGGCGGTGGAAGGCGGCGTTGAGATCGACATAAGCCGAAAACGCGGCGAGCGAGGTCGTCGCCTCCACGACCACGGCGTCGATCTCGTCGAGTCCGCGCCTGATCTGGGCGAGCGCGTGCGGGCTCGGGCCGCGTTCGGCCGCGAGCCGCGCCGCCAGTCCCTCGAGCGTGCCGCGCATCTCGATCGAATCCAGCACCTCGCGCTCGCTGAACGCGCGCGCGGAGAACCCCCCGTTCGGAAGCGGCTCCAGCAGCCCTTCCTCGGCCAGAAGCAGTAGCGCGGCGCGGATCGGCGTGCGCGAAACGCCGAGCAGCTCGACCATGCCCTGCTCGGTCAGGCGTTCGCCGGCCGGAACCGCGCCGCTCAGCACGAGCTGGCGCAAGGCAAGCTGCGCCTTGAGCGTCTGCGAGCCGGCCTTGTCGCTGTCCCGGTCGAGCGCGAGCGACATGGCCTAGCGCGCAATCCGGAGCTGGCTGCCAAAATCTGTCTGAGGCGCTGTCATGGCTTCATCCTCGCTTGTATACAGGATTTGCCATTCTTCCGACCAACGTCAATCCTTATCGTTGCCGCAGCGGATCAGGTTGGGATTTCGGTATACTGGGCGCGGCAGCGCAGCGGCGCTCAGGGCGGGCTGTGCATGAAACTTGCGGGATCGCGGGGTTCAGCCGGACCGAGACGTCGCGCAACCTGGCCGGATAGCGAAAGTCCGCCTGTTCCGAAGGGGATAGCTGGGACAGACCGTCGCCGCCGACCGCCTCGAGGCGAAAAACCGTTCCCTCATCGCAGCCAAGGCGCTATCAGCGGAGCGCGTGGCGACCGCCGACGCATGCGAGCCGGACTGGAGTAGGCATGGATCTTGGCCTTCACAACAAGCGCGCTCTGGTTCTGGGCGCGAGTCGCGGACTTGGCGCGGCCATCGCCCGCACGCTGGCGAGCGAAGGCGCGACCGTGATCGCGGCCGCCCGCAACGTCGCCGCGACCGATGCCTGGGTCGCCGAGCTTCCCGAGGAGGCGAGGGGCCGGGTCTTCGCCGCCAATCTCGATCTATCGGACCTCGCCTCTGTCGACTCGCTCGTCGGCGTCCTGAAGGAGGCCGGCGGCGTCGATATTCTGATCGGGAATTCCGGCGGACCGCCGCCGGCCGAGGCGCGCGAGGCGAAGCGCGACGACTGGCTCAAGAATTTCGAGGCTATGGCGGCAAACCTGTTCCACCTGGCGCAGGGGCTGCTGCCGGGCATGACGGAGCGCGGTTTTGGCCGCATCATCACCATCGCTTCGTCGGGCGTCGAGCAGCCGATCCCCCGTCTGGCGCTCTCCAACGGCATCCGCTCGGCGGTGATCGGCTGGTCCAAGACGCTCTCCGCCGAGGTCGCGAGCCAGGGCGTCACCGTCAACGTCGTGCTGCCCGGCCGCATCCACACCGAGCGCGTCGATCAGCTCGACAAGGCCGCCGCCGACCGCGCCGGCACCACGCCCGAGGAAACCGCAAAAGCGTCCCGCGCCACCATTCCAGCCGGCCGCTACGGCACCGCGCAGGAATTCGCGGACGTGGTCGCCTTCCTCGCGAGCGAGCGGGCGAGCTATGTCACCGGCGCGAAGATCCGCGTCGACGGCGGCGCGACGCGGAGCATCTGAGACTCACGACTGCGCGATTTCTGGCCTCCAAACCGGTCTGTCAGGCCGGTTTGGAAGGTTGTTCTCCGCGAGGAGTGAAATAAGAAAAACCACGCTACGGGCTGTGAATTGATCATTCAGGCCTCCGGCTATAGCTCAAGCGTTCGATTTACCGAACGCCCGAGGCAGCCATGGTCGTGGATATTTCGGGTTCGCCGCATGCAGGCGCGCTGAACCATGCCTTCGACGGCGCCGACGCCGCCGGGCGTCTCGCGGCGCTGCGGGATGCCGCCCCCGGCCGCGTCGTCTTCACCACCAGCTTCGGGCTGGAGGATCAGGTCCTCACCCATCTGATTGTCGCCGCGGGGCTGCCCGTCGAATTCGTCACGCTCGACACGGGCCGGCTCTTTCCCGAAGTCTACGCCCTCTGGGTGGAGACCGAGGCGCGCTACGGCATCGTCATCCGCCCGTTCTATCCGCGCAACGACGCGCTCGAACTCTTCGTCCGCCAGAACGGCGTCAACGGCTTCTACGGCTCGCGCGACGCCCGCAAAGGCTGCTGCGACATCCGCAAGGTCGAGCCGCTCGGCCGCGCGCTCGACGGGGCCGATGTCTGGATCACCGGGCTGCGCGCCGACCAGTCGGCTGCGCGCGGCGGCGCGGCGTTCGCCGAGGATGATGCCGCGCTCAGGCTGGTCAAGGTCAATCCGCTGCTCGACTGGTCGCGCGACGAGGCTCTGGCCTTCGCGCTCAGCCATGACGTGCCGCTGAACCCGCTGCACGAACGCGGCTTCGTCTCGATCGGCTGCCAGCCCTGCACGCGCGCCATCCAGCCCGGCGAGCCCGAGCGGGCCGGACGCTGGTGGTGGGAGGACGATGCGGCCAAGGAGTGCGGCCTGCATGTCGGGGGCAACGGCAGGCTCGGCCGCGCCGCGCTGCCGGAGGCCGTGGCATGATCCAGCTCAGCCATCTTCAAAAACTCGAGGCCGAGGCGATCTTCATCATCCGGGAGGTCGTCGCGACCTGCGACAAGCCGGTGCTGCTCTATTCGATCGGCAAGGATTCCGCGGTCCTGCTGCATCTGGCGATGAAGGCGTTCTGGCCAGCAAAACCGCCATTCCCGCTTCTCCATGTCGACACCACCTGGAAATTCCGCGAGATGATCGCCTTCCGCGACGAGACGGCGGCGCGGCTCGGGCTCGACCTGATCGTCCATATCAACCAGGAGGGCGTGAAGGCCGGGATCGGCCCGTTCGCCTCTGGCTCGCGCGTCCATACCGACGTGATGAAGACGCAAGGGCTGAAGCAGGCGCTCGATCTGCATGGCTTCGACGCGGCCTTCGGGGGGGCGCGGCGCGACGAGGAGAAGAGCCGCGCCAAGGAGCGCGTCTTTTCGCTCCGTTCCGCCGAGCACCGCTGGGACCCGAAGAGCCAGCGCCCGGAGCCTTGGGCATTGTTCAACACCCGAAAAGCCAAGGGCGAGAGCTTTCGCGTGTTTCCGCTCTCCAACTGGACCGAGCGCGACGTCTGGGACTACATCGCGCTGGAGAACATCCCGGTCGTGCCGCTCTATTTCGCCGCCCCGCGCCCGGTCGTGCGCCGCGGCGAGGCCTGGATCATGCGCGACGACGAGCGCATGGACCTGCTTCCCGGCGAGGTCGTCGAGACGAAGATGGTCCGCTTCCGCACGCTCGGCTGCTATCCGCTGACCGGCGCGGTCGAAAGCGAGGCCGCGACCCTCACCGACATCATCGCCGAGATGCGCGCCTCGCGAACCTCCGAGCGCGAAGGTCGCGTCATCGACCATGACGGCGCGGGTTCGATGGAGCAGAAGAAGCAGGAAGGCTATTTCTGATGAGCGCGATCGCTCGGGCCATCCGCCCCAAGGCCGCCGTCAGCCTCCCGGCGGCCAATGATCCCCTCGCTGTCGCCGAGGCCGGCCAGCCCTCGCTGCTGCGCTTCATCACCTGCGGCTCGGTCGATGACGGCAAATCGACCCTGATCGGCCGGATGCTCTATGAGGCCGGCGCGGTCCTCGACGACCAGCTCATCACGCTGGACGCCGACTCGCGCAAGTTCGGCACGCAAGGCGCGCAGCCCGATTTCGCGCTGCTGGTCGACGGGCTCTCGGCCGAGCGCGAGCAGGGCATCACCATCGACGTCGCCTATCGCTATTTCGCGACGGACAGGCGCTCATTCATAGTCGCCGATACGCCAGGCCACGAGCAATACACCCGCAACATGGCGACCGGCGCCTCGACCGCCGACCTCGCCATCATCCTGATCGACGCGCGGAAGGGTCTGCTGCCACAGACGCGACGGCATTCCTTCATCGTTTCGCTGGTCGGCGTGCGCCATGTCGTGGTCGCGATCAACAAGATGGACCTCGTCGGCTATGACGAGGCGGTGTTTTCCCGCATCGCCGCCGATTATCGCGAAGCCGTTATGGGCTTGAGCTTCGCCTCGATCGCCTTCGTGCCGGTCTGCGCCCGAGACGGCGAGAATGTCCTGCGGCGCTCGGCGAAGACGCCCTGGTATGGCGGGCCGGCGCTGCTGCCGCTACTGGAAGGCATCGCGGTCGAGCAGGAGCAGACAGACGAAGCCGGATTCGTCTTAGCCGTGCAGTGGGTCAACCGGCCCGATCTCGACTTTCGCGGCTATGCCGGCACGCCGGCGGCCGGCCGCGCCCGCGTCGGCGACGCCATCATCGCGCTGCCATCGGGCCGCGCCAGCACGATCGCGCGGGTGATCGGCTCAGGCGGCGAGGCGCGGCAGGCTGTGGCAGGGCAGGCGGTGACCCTGACGCTCGCCGACGAGGTCGACGTTTCGCGAGGCGACGTTTTCGTCTCCGCCGGCAGCGGGATAGCGGCGACCCGCGAGTTGCGCGCCCGCCTGCTCTGGACCGGCGAGCGCGCGCTGATCGCGGGCGGCCAGTTCCTCGTCAAGCTCGCGACGCAAAGCGGAACCGCGACGCTGGAGACCCTGCATCACAGCATCGACATCGAGGGTTTCCGGCCCGTCCCGGCACAGAGCCTACGCATGAACGGCATCGGGCTCGCGACCTTGCGGCTCGACCGCCCGCTGGTCGCCTTGCCCTATGCGGAAAGCCGAGAACTCGGCGGCTTCATCCTGATCGATCGGATCAGCAACGAGACCGTCGCCTTCGGCTTCGTTGAACCGCGAGACGGGACGATGCCGGGCGCGACAGGCGTCGAGGGATTGCCGGCGCGGCTGCGGCGCGTCGGCATCGGCCTCGTCGGCGCGCGCGGCACGCCGGATCGGCGGGCCTGGCTCATGGCGATGAGTTGGCGGATTCTCAGCACGCTCGGCCTGTTCGCCGCCGCCTTCGCCCTGACCGGTCGGGCCGACGCCTCTGCCGCGCTGGCGCTCGGCGACATCGCGCTGAGGCCGGGCCTGCGCGCCCTGCATGCGCGGCTCTGGCGCGGCGGTCCAGCGGGGACGCTGCAGGACGGCGCCGGCATCTGACCGAACGAGAGCGGGCTCGTCTCAGCCCGCGATCACCGCCGTCGCCTCGATCTCGACCAGCGCCTCGCGCTCGACGAGGCCTGCCACCTGCACCACCGCCATGGCCGGGAAATGCCGGCCCATCACGGCGCGGTAGACCGGGCCCATTTCCTTCAGGCTGGCGCGATAGGCGTCGATGTCGGTGACGTACCAGGTCAGCCGGACGATGTCCTCTATCCGCCCGCCGCCGGCCTCGACCACCGCCTTGATGTTGGCGAGCGTCTGGTGGAGCTGCGGCAGGAAGCCTTGCGCGAAGACGCCGTCCGCGTCCCAGCCGACAAGCCCGCCGGTGACCAGCACGCGACCATGCGCGACCATTCCGTTGGCGTAGCCGCGCGGAACCGGCCAGCCTTCTGGGTTGATGGCGCGGGCAAGCGCCTCGTTGGATCTGGCGTCGTTCGACATGGCGTCGCCTCGGTTCGGCCGTTCGGGCTCGTGTTCTGGGGCTCAGCCTTCGCCCTGCGCCATCCGGCGCAAGGCGAAACGCTGCAGCTTGCCCGTCGGCGTCTTCGGCAAGCCTGAGACGAACGCGATGGCGCGGGGATATTTGTAGGGCGCGATAGCCGCCTTGACGTGGTCCTGCAACGACTTGGTCAGGGCCGCGTCGCCCTGATGCCCCTCGCGCAGCACGACATAGGCCTTCACGATGTTGCCGCGCTCGGGGCAGGGCGCGGCGACGACGCCGCATTCGGCCACCGCCGGATGGGTCAGCAGGCAGGTTTCGACCTCGGGACCGGCGATGTTGTAGCCGGCTGAGATGATCATGTCGTCGGAGCGGGCCTGGTACCAGAAATAGCCGTCCGCGTCGCGCAGATAGGTGTCGCCGGTGACGTTCCAGCCATCGACGACATACTTGCCCTGCCGCGGATCGGCGAGATAGCGGCAGCCAGTCGGGCCGCGCACGGCGAGCCGGCCGGGGGTGCCGTAGGGCGCGTCGCGCCCGTCCTCGTCGATGATCCTGGCCTCGTAGCCCGGCACCGGCAGGCCGGTCGCGCCCGGCCTGATCGTCTCGCGCGGGGCGGCGATGAAGATGTGCAGCATCTCGGTCGCGCCGATGCCGTCCATCAGCGGCAGGCCCGTTTTCGCCTGCCAGGCGTCGAAGGTCGGCTTCGGCAGCGCCTCGCCGGCCGAGACGCAGATGCGAAGCGAGGAGATGTCGCGCCCCTCGAGCCTGTCGAGCATGGCGCGATAGGCGGTCGGCGCGGTGAAGCAGACCGTGGCGCGGTCGCGCTCGATCGCCGCGATCAGATCGGGCGGCGCGGTCTTCTCCGGCAGCACCATCGCAGCACCGATCCGCATCGGGAACAGCACCAGCCCGCCGAGCCCGAAGGTGAAGGCGAGAGGCGGCGAGCCGATGAAGCGGTCGTCGGGCGAGGCCTTGAGCACGCGCGCGCCATAGCAGTCGCAGATCGCCAGCAGGTCGCGCTGGAAATGCATCGTGCCCTTGGGCTCGCCGGTGGTGCCGGAGGTGAAGCCGATCAGGCAGACATCGTCGGACGAGGTGTCGGCGGCGTCGAAGCGCTCGTAGCCGGGCTGCGCCATCAGGCGGTCGAGGCTGTCGGGCGCGTCGCTGCCCCAGATAACGATCCGCGCCAGTTCCGGGGCCTGCGACCGCGCCGCTTCCAGATCGGCGACCAGCGCGCGATCGCACAGGGCCAGCGCGATCCTCGCCTTGCGGATCGGCCAGGCCAGTTCGCCGGCGCGCAGCATCGGCATGGTCGCGACCGCGATGCCGCCGGCCTTGAGCACGGCGAGATAGGCCGCGACCATCATCGGCGTGTTGGCGGCGCGCAGCAGCACGCGGTTGCCCGACGCCATGCCGAGATCGCGCACCAGCACATTGGCGATGCGGTTCACATGGGTCGCGAGATCGGCATAGCTCCAGCGCAATTCGCCGGAGATGATGGCCGTGCGTTCGCCGCGACCCTCCAGGACATGACGGTCGAGCAGTTCGGTGACGACATTCAGGCGTTCGGGATAGGCAAGGCCCGCCGCCGCGAGGTCGAGCGCTGGCCAGCCCTCGACCGGCGGCAGATTGTCCCGGCAAAAGCTGTCCTCATGGCCTGAATGTCG